>ULIZ01079349.1_pt1 | contig 18198 bp, 12 predicted proteins | sample 1950601 | NCBI WGS metagenome assembly ULIZ01 (sample SAMEA4835456, study PRJEB28245) | human gut metagenome | biome: gut microbiome; material: fecal sample | place: Denmark | collected 2008 | reverse complement strand
ACCGCTCTTCTTGTTCATGATTTCGGTCATCTCGTCAGCTGAGAGATTCTCCTTCTTCATAAGGTATGTGACAACGTTAGGGTCAATGCTTCCGCATCTTGTTCCCATGATGATACCGTCAAGCGGAGTGAATCCCATGGAAGTATCTACTGATTTTCCGTTTACGATTGCGGTGATGGAACTGCCGTTACCGATGTGGCAGGTGATAATCTTGGAATTGTTGATATCCAGACCTGCAAACTTGGCACCCTTCTCTGCGACAAACTGGTGGCTTGTTCCGTGTGCGCCATACTTGCGGACTCTGTACTTTGAGTATGCCTCGTAAGGAAGTCCGTACATATATGCGTATGAAGGTATGCTCTGGTGGAATGCGGTATCGAAAGTCACGACCTGCGGAACTGAAGGAAGCACTGCCTGGACGGCCCTGATTCCGAGAATGTGTGCAGGGTTGTGGAGAGGAGCGAAGTCGCAGCAGATTTCGATCTTCTTCATGACATCCTCATTCACGAGCGCGCTGGATGAGAAGTACTCACCTCCGTGCACGATTCTGTGGCCTACGGCCTCAATGTCATCAAGTGATTTGAGAACGCTGTGCTCGCCGTCCGTGAGGGCATTGAGGACTAGCTTCATTCCCACCTTGTGGTCAGGAACAGGAAGATCCTTTACGACCTTCTCCTTGCCTGTAGCAGTGTGCTGGAGACGACCCGTTTCGAGGCCGATTTTCTCCACGATACCTTTCGCGAGGACATCATAAACCTCATCGCTCTTCATATCAAGCAGCTGGTACTTGATGGATGAGCTTCCGCAATTTATAACAAGAATAATCATATTGTAAAATTTAGATTCTTCTAAAATATTTTATCGGTGGTTATATGCCGTCAGGATAAATTCCTTCCGGAAATGTGGCAAAGTTAAAAAGAAATCACTACTTTAGCAAGAAACAAAAAACTTTAGAACCTACTATTCATGGACAGGACTGGGAACATTGCCGCTTTGTCATTGACTTTCGCGGCGGGTGTGGCGGCGGGAAGCATATTGGTTGCACAAATCATGGCAAGGTACCTCTCACCGGGAGGGCTGTACGCCATCTTAACTTGCTTATTCATAGTAACATTGACAATCCTTACGGCGGCACGCCTCTCGCGTCGGGACGGCCTCTGGAAGATTCTCATACTTTTTCTTTTCACCGGAATTTTCTGCGCCGTGTGCTCCTTCGTCAGCAGTACCGGAGCCGGAACGGCGGGAAGCGGCGGAATCGCAGCGGGATGTGCCGACAATGTCAGGTCAATGCTGGATTCCATCCCTTTTCCGTCGCCGAGGACATCACCTCTCCTGAAGGCCCTCCTGACAGGCGATAAATCCGGTCTCGACAGGCATACCGTGGCCACTTTCAGGGACAGCGGGGCGGCACATATCATGGCCCTCTCGGGACTCCATCTGGGCTTTATCTATGCTATCTTGCTGAAAGTGACATCGTTGGCCGGCATGTCGCCTCGTGTCCGCAAGATACGGAGCATCCTAATAATCGTAGTCTCGGGATTCTATACGATTGCCACCGGTGCGTCCCCGTCCCTCGTCCGCGCCTTCCTTTTCATCGTCATCAATGAAACTGCACGTCTGCTGCATCGCCATGTTCCGCCGGTCCATGTGCTCTGCATAGCCCTGATGATACAGCTGGCATTGACTCCGGCGGTGATTTCGTCCATAGGCTTCCAGATGTCCTACCTGGCCATGGCAGGCATATTCCTGATATATCCGCACCTGAAGGCCTGGTACCCCGGCAGGGAATCCGGCATTGACCTTCCGCGGAAAATCTGGAACACTGCGGCATTGACACTCTCATGCCAGATTCTTACCGGTCCTTTGGCGTGGCTGCGGTTCCGGACTTTTCCTCTGTACTTCCTCATTACCAATCTGTTCGCCCTTCCGGTAACGTCTCTGCTGATGCTTCTTGCGATTTGCACAACTGCATTGACCTATATCGGCCTCTGCCCGAATTTGCTCGTGACGGCGACAGATTCCGTTGCATCGGCATTGCTTTTCATAATGGAAGTGATATCTGGATTATAGTCAAAAAAAACTCCTGCCGCGCGGCCAGTACGACCTGAACAGCAGGAGAATCAATGTTTCTGAAAGTTTTACTCGGCGTTGATCTGAGCCTTCACTTTCGCGGTGAATTCAGCCGGCAGCTTTTCGAAACTGTCAAGTTCTTTCACGAGCGCTGCCTTGTCTATGTTCTCGAGATATTTTCCGGTATTCTGCGGATCTTCATTGATGAAACTTGCGCACTGTGCGAGCGCGAGGAATGAATCCGGCAGCATCATGTAAGGGTCCACTGTCTTGCCGAAAGCGAGTTTTGCCTCCGGGGTGAGTGCCATCATTCTGTGCATCAATGCCTTCTTGCCGTTGAGAAGTTCTCTGTGAGAAGCGGCATAGTCATTGAACCTGCATTCTACAGTGATTTCCTCATCTGCGGAAGTCTCCGGGAGATAAACGGTTGCAGAAAGGTCTGCTCCGTTGTAGCCCCAGACGGCTGTCTTGCCGCAAGTCTCGTAGTCATGATCGGCGAAGCGGGAATAAGCCACCTCATTGCCATTGACAAGAACCTTTTCAGGCGCGAAAACGCCGGCGAAGACGAACTGGAGCCTGCGGTTATTGTCAATGCCGTTGTATGTTCCTTTGCGTGCGGCTACGGTGACTTTCACGTGTGACGCATCCGCTTCCTTGCTTACGGCTGTGGTTGCAAATTCCTCCTTATATGCCTGAGACTCACCGTCATCCTCATAAACTGAGGTGGTGCTGTTTCCGTCACCTGGAACTACGAACAGTTTGAGGACGTTGCTCTTTTCCTGAAGGGATTTGATGTCTGAACCCGCCATCGGGATGACAGCTCCGGCCTTCACGTAGTAAGGATTCTCATTGACTGTGTAGGTGAGGGTGTCCTTCTGGCCGCCGTGAATCATTGTTCCTGTTGCCACGTCATACCAGTCGTTGCCTTCAGGGAACCACATTCCGCGTTTTGCGAGACCTGTGATCTTGTCGGCAGGCTGGCAGACCGTTGTGGCGAGGATGTCGTCACCGAACATGAACTCCTCTTTCCACTCGTATGCCTCATTGTCTTCTGCATAGTCGTAATACATAGGGCGGCACATGGAAATGCCGGTATCGTAGGTCTGACGGGCTGCATTATATATATAAGGTGAAAGGTCGTATCTGAGTCTTATGGCTTCGCGCATGCTGTCGAAGTAGTCAGGGAATACCCAGAATCTCTTCTCCATGGTCAAGTCCTTGGTAGAGTGAGTCTTGTAGATTGGGGTGAAGACTCCTGACTGAAGCCATCTGGTGTAAAGTTCCGGGTCGGTTTCCCTCACGCCTCTAGGCTGCATGTGTCCGCCGATGTCGTGGCCCCAGTATCCGTAACCGACATTTGATGCTGTAGTGGTGAAATAAGGAAGGTATCCGAGCACTTTCCATGTCGCATAGCAGTCTCCGGAGAAGCCGATCTGGTAGCGGTGGCTTCCGATTCCGCCCCAACGGTGATAAATCATAGGTCTTCTGGCGTAGATGCCCTGGTTCTCAGACTGGCGGACCATGTCGTTGAAGAAGGTATAGTTCAGCCAGAATGTGTTGCTGAGCCCCGGTGTGTATTTGCTTTCTATCCACTGCTGCCAGTCGAGCCACCAGAAGTCAACTCCCTGTTTTTCGAAAGGACGGATGACGGAATTGAAATAGGCATTGGCCCAGTTCTCGTCGTCGATTCTGAAAGGCACCGGAGCTTTGCTTCCGTCGGCATTGACGTAACCCTTCGGGCCGTCGTAGTCGGAAGTTCTTGAAAGGTAGTCTTTTACGAATCTGTCGTAAGGTTCTTCGTATGGCTGGATTCCGGATGCCGGGTGGAGGTTCAATGTCGTCTTGAGACCGAGGTTATGAAGGTCCTGCAGGCAGTTTGCCGGATTAGGGAAGAGTTTCTTCTGCCAGGTGTAGCCTGTCCATCCGATTCTCTGGCCGAATTCATCTTTAGGAGATTTGCTTCTGCGGAGAGTCCATGTCTCGTGCCAGTCCATGTCCAGAACCATTACATCGATAGGAATGCTGAGGGACCTGATTTCCTTGCCGAGGCCTACGAACTCGAAGTCTGAGTACTGCCAGAAACGGCACCACCAGTAGCCGAAAGCATATTTCGGAGGAAGCGGAATCTGGCCGCCGATCTTGGTGAAGTCTGAAACGGCCTGCTTGTAGTCGTGGCCGTAGGCGAAGATATAAAGGTCCTGTCTGTCACCTGGTTCGCGGTTCGCCACCCAGTTCTTCCAGTCTGTGTTTTCAGGGACAAGTACCTGTCTTTCAGACTCGTCGATGATTGCCCAGCCGTCACGTGATACGACTCCTTTGTCATAAGGTTCATTGGTCTTTACGCCGTCGCATCCGTCGAGCGTCCTTGCTGTTCCGAGAAGGTTTCCGCTGTCGTCAAGTCCCGGATGCCAGCTGACTTTCTTCACTCCGTTCTTGGAAGTGTGCTCAGGCATTGTGAATGTCACGTGGAGATTGTTCTGGTCGAACTTGTTGTCTCCGGTGTATGTCAATGTCAGGTCGGCTGTTTTGATGGTGATGCGTTTTCCTGACTTCTTGACGGTATATGCAGGTACCGGCATACGTCTGTTGACGATACCGAGTGTGGCTCTGTCTTCGAATTTCCCGTCAGCAGCCCATTCCATACGGACAAGTCTGCTGCCGAGAACGGTGAATCTCGCATTTCCGAAAACCACCTCTGCCTTAGGATCGGCTTTCGGGTCGTCCTCAGAGGCTCTGGCCAGCCTCAGTTCTTCTGAGCCGAGAAGTTTGCGGGCAGTGAGAGGCTCGTTGGTAGTGATGCAGTCCACGCCAAGGTCAATCATCGCCTTCATGTCCTTCTCCTTGTTCACCGTCCAGACATTGACACTCATTCCGAGGTCGTGCGCCTCTTTCACCCATTCCGGATGCTTGTAGAATGAATTATAGTGATAATCAATGCCATTGATGCCTTCTTTCTTGACGTCCGCCGGCGCGATGTCGCCGTTCAGGTACTGGTTCGTGAATTCCGGCGCCTCGTCTGCGACTTTCTTGCAGATGTTCATGCTGAATGAGATGAACATTACTCTTGAAGGGTCGTAGAGGTTGTGCTTCTTCAGTTTGTCGAAGGTAATGGCTACAAGGCTGTCCTCGTGCTCCTTGCTGTACTGGCTCTTGAACTCCAGGACCATGACAGTCGTGGCGCATTTTGCTGCCTGGTCGAGATATTCGTCCAGTGTCGGCATGGATTCTCCGTTTGCAAGCTTGAACTGCTTCAGGTAGCCGTATGTGTTCTTCTGGATGTCATGGCCCTCTATGTGGGCATCGTGGTGGACAACGACTTCGTGGTCTGATGTCAGGTGGATGTCAAATTCGCTGCCCCAGAGATTGTAGTTCTGGGCTGTTTTAAGGGAGGCTATCGAGTTCTCTGTATGCTGCGATTCGTCGCATTTCCAGAAGCCTCTGTGCGCTCCGATTCTGATGGAACCGGTCTGGGCAGTGGCAGGAATCGTCATGACTGCTGTCAATGCCGCCAGCGCGAAGTTCAAGATTGACTTTTTCATAAATAACTGTTATGTTTTGTGTTACACGCCCGGTTCCATGCTCTTGGAACATCGGGTTTATCATACAAATATACTTAGTTATTACGATTATTCAGTAAAAAAAATTATCTTTGCCGGACCGAACGGATTTAACTTGTTCCATTAGTCGCTGGATGTCAATGGTTTACGTATTGAAAGTATTTTCTTTCGCTATGAAACTTTTTTAGTGGTATTGTTTCGCTTGCGGCTTGGAAACGAAATCTGCCGAATAATCCCGGATTCGTGGATGGTGCAGTCTTCGGAATGGATTTGTAAAACAGAACTTAAATTAATAATCTAATGGTTAAAGTGAATATCGGAGGTTGCTCCTCCTTTGTAAAAGAGTCTGAGTACAAGGAATATGTAGAGAAGGCTCTTTCTGCTTTCGACGTGCTCGAGTCTGAGACCGGCGCAGGTAATGATTTCCTCGGCTGGAAACATCTTCCTTCAGAGACACCTGAAGAACTTGTAAAGGCATGTGAGGATGTTCGTGATGACTGGAAATCCAGAAATGTGGATCTCGTTGTAGTTATCGGTATCGGAGGCTCATATCTCGGTGCAAAATGCGCTATCGAGGCTCTTTCGCACAGCTTCGCAAGAGAGCTTCACCGCACGGATGTGCCTGAGGTCGTTTTCGCCGGCAATAACCTGTCAGAGGAGTATGTGAGCGAACTCATTGACCTGATGAAGGTTAGAAATACAGCTTGTGTAGTTATCTCCAAGTCTGGTACAACCACTGAGCCTGCGGTTGCTTTCAGAATCGTAAAGCAGCATCTCGAGGAGGCTTATGGCCAGAAAGAGGCAGCAGCACGTATCGTTGCAGTTACCGATGCGCACAAGGGAGCTCTCAAGACACTTTCTACACAGGAAGGCTACAGAACTTTCGTCGTTCCTGACAATGTCGGCGGACGTTTCTCAGTTCTCACTCCGGTGGGCCTTCTTCCTATCGTGCTTGCAGGATTTGACATCAGGGCACTGCTCGAAGGCGCCAAAGAGGCAGAGGCTGCACTTGCAGAGAAATCAGAGAACAACCCTGCAGTAGTCTATGCTGCAATGCGTAATCTCCTTCATTCTGTTTATGGAAAGAGCGTGGAAATCCTTGTTTCATTCAGCCCTAAATTCCAGTATCTCGGCGAGTGGTGGAAGCAGCTTTACGGTGAGTCAGAGGGCAAGGACTGCAAAGGAATCTTCCCTGCATCTGTTACCTATACCACTGACCTTCATTCACTTGGCCAGTTTGTTCAGGACGGCGCGAGAATTATGTTCGAGACCGTTGTGAACATCGAGAACAGTAACCGCAGCGTTGTGATCGGCAGCGATGAGCAGAATCTTGACCAGCTGAATTACCTTGCAGGACAGCACGTTGAACACTGCAACGCGATGGCTCAGCTCGGAACAAAGCTTGCACACATTGACGGCGGTGTTCCACAGCTCGAGGTTTCCATCGAGAGGATCAATGAGAAGACCCTCGGCAACCTGTTCTATTTCTTCGAGTTCGCATGTGGCGTCAGCGCTTACACTCTCGGCGTGAATCCGTTCAACCAGCCGGGTGTAGAGGCTTACAAGAAGAATATGTTCGCCCTTCTCGAGAAGCCGGGCTTCGAAGAGCAGACCAAGGCCATCAAGGCTCGTCTCGCAGAATAAGACCAGTCCTCCACTCGGGGAGGATTTGGGTTCAGGTCAATGCTGACTTATAATACAAATAACCCCGTTGTTCCGGAAAATGGAGCAACGGGGTTTATCGGTTATATCGGTGTCGAATGCCAGATAACCGGGCATCCGATATTGGGATTATCTTGTCAATGTCTTCTTGGCATTGGCAGAAGAAGCGGACCTTACTGTCGTCACGGCCTTGGTACCGTTTCTCCGGATATGGTTTCCTGTCTTGATTTTCAATGTCTTGTGTCCTGAGGCGTCTGCTGGCATTGAATTAACCTTTTCTGCAGAACCGGACTTCGTCATTGTCAGCGGGAATACAGGAATCTTCTGGTTCTTTACGTATATGCCGTTGTCATTCTCATCGTGAGGGAAGTCGAAATACTGCATTGACGTGAGCGATGTGGTGTAGGTCTTGTTCTCATGCAGGAAATTGAAAATCAAGCCTTTGACTGTTGCACTTCTGGCATCGGAAGAAAGTTCTGAGCTTTCTGCGATGATGATGTTGTCGCAGACGGTCTGCTCTTCACCTGCCTTCATGTCAGTGAATCCCATAGAGCCGTCATAGATGAAGTTGCCGTAGAAACAGAGGTCGTACTGTTTGCCTCCAAGTGTCTCGGTGCCGATAAACAGGCTCTTGAACAGCATTTGTCTGGTGAACCTGTCGTACTGGACTTCAATGCTGTAGTCGCTCATATCCTGTTCTGTACCGTTTCCGCTTTCCCATCCTGCAACATTGAAAAGGAAATTGGCGTCAGCCGAAGATACCTTTATATTATAGGTGATGTTTTTCGACTGGTCGGTCTTGCATGCTCCCGTGATGGTCCAGTCTCCAAGCCAGTTCAGAAAGTCCTCCGAAGGTTTGTCTTCCTGAATTGTGAATCTCAGGACGGCATAATCTCCGGTCAGGTTGCCCTTGTCGTCTGCGCCGAATGCCACTGCCACCCATTTCCCGGACCTCATCCTGTCGAATGTTATGTCCATCGTTCCCTTGTATGTCTCTCCGGTATAGAAATTCGGCTCATCCTTGATATACTCGTAGATGTCGCCATTGTACCATGCCTCGAGATTCTCCTCTGTCACCACGTCGAGCCAATAAGTTTCCTGGTCCACGCTCTCCACGGTGATTATGTCAATGTCGGCGAGGAAACCGCTGTCGTCCGTAATCACGTCCTGCGAATGTTTCAATGTCCAGTCGGGGTTTATCCGGAATGTTAATTTGTTGTCATCCGGTCCCTGCGGGCGGGAGTCCGGCCTCTGGCCTACGCCGTCGATGCTGCACGAGGCAAAGGTCAATGCCATGGCGGCCGCTGTCAATATTGTTCTGATAATGTTCATTTCCAGTCTGTTTTTGGATTAATGTATCGAATATTCCAAAGATAGGGATATTTTTCCGATTACAACGACAGCCGGTGCGGACGGATATGACTTTAAAACTTAAAGTGTAATGTTTTAGTTGTCCGTTTCGGTTTATATTTTATTCTAAATAGGTAAAAGATAGTGTAAAACCAGCGTATATTTTGGGTATTTGATTAATAATTGTAAATTTGCAATTCTGTAGGTATAAATCTACGATTTAAAAACACTATCAATTATGTTTAAACACTTGAAGCAAACGTTTCTAAGGGTATGCGTGGCATTGATTGCCGCTGCAACCTTGAATGTAGCTGCTCCTTTTTCTGCGTATGCCCAGAATACATCCGGAAAGGGGACAGTTAAGGGTATCATAACCGATTCAAACGGACCTGTTCCGGGAGCTGCGGTTATGATTAAGGACAAGACCGGAGCTGTGATTTCCGGTATGGACGGAGATTATACTCTTTCAGGTCTTGAGATGAATGATGTCATTGTCGTGACCATTCTCGGATACAAGGATGCGCAGGCCGTATGGACAGGCCAGCAGAAATTGAACTTCACCTTGGAGGTGTCCACAGAGTTCCTTGATGAGGTCGTTGTCACTGCGCTCGGTATCAAACGTGAGGAGAAGACGCTTTCTTACAATGTGCAGAAAGTTGATTCTGACAAACTTACCACAGTAAAGGATGCGAACTTCGTAAATTCACTCGTCGGTAAGGTAGCCGGAGTGCAGATCAACTCAGGTGCCAGCGGCCCTGGAAGTACTACCCGTGTCGTAATGCGTGGTATGAAGTCTATCGAGAAGAACAACACTGTTCTTTATGTGATCGACGGTGTGCCTATGTACAACAAGAGCTTCGGCGGCTCCGGCGGTACCATGTCTTCAATGGTCAGCTCAGAGTCAGCTGCCGATATCAACCCGGAGGATATCGAGTCTGTGAACATGCTTACAGGCCCTTCAGCAGCAGCGCTTTACGGTTCTGAGGCTGCCAACGGTGTAATTATCATCAACACCAAGAAAGGTGCAGAGGGCACGACCAAGGTTACTGTCAGCAACAATACCACTTTCTCAAGGGCATACATGATGCCTGATATGCAGGACCGTTATGGTAGAAGCGGCGGATACAACAGTTGGGTGCAGAACTTCCTTCTTCATACAGCTATGATCCTCGCAAGTTCTTCAACACCGGTACTGACGTGATCAACTCTGTTGCACTTTCTACAGGCAACAAGAACAGCCAGACATATATTTCCGCTACGACTACAAACTCAAAGGGTATTGTTCCTGAGAGCAAGTATGACAGATACAACTTCACCGCAAGAAATACTACCAAGTTTGCGAAAGATAAACTCGTTCTCGACTTCGGTGCAAGTTTCATTATCCAGAAGGACCACAACCTCGTTTCGCAGGGTACTTATTTCAACCCGCTCCCTGGTCTTTATCTCTTCCCGAGAGGAGACGATTTCAATGAGGTGCGTCTCTATGAAAGATGGAACCCTGTTACAGGTGTGAAGACACAGTACTGGCCATATTCTGAGGGCTCTCACAATATCCAGAACCCTTACTGGGTGCAGAAGCGCAACAACCGCGATATGAATAAGCGCCGTTATATGTACAATGCTTCTTTGCAGTACATTCCTTTCAAATGGCTGAACATCACAGGTCGTGCTCGTCTCGATGAGTCAACATATCGCCAGACTACTAAGTACTATGCTACAACATTGAAAACATTCGCCGGTGAAAACGGTGGTTACATGTTGGACAACATGACTGACAGATCTTTCTACGGTGATATCATCGCAAACGTAGATAAGACATGGGGTGACTGGAGATTGATTGTCAATGCCGGTGCTTCTATCAACGATCAGAGATATGAGATGAACCGCGCTGCCGGTGACCTTATCCTGCCTAACCACTTTGCTACCAACAACCTGAATACAGCTGTAAACTACAAGGGCAATCAGGAAGGATGGCACGATCAGACTCAGGCTGTTTTTGCTTCAGTTGAGACTGGATGGAATAACATGCTCTTCCTCACTCTCACCGGACGAAATGACTGGGCTTCTCAGCTCGCCTATACTGACAACAAGTCTTACTTCTACTGGTCAGCAGGTCTTTCTGCAGTTATCTCAAATATGGTAGAGATGCCTTCATGGCTTACTTTCATGAAGATGCGCGGATCTTACTCTCAGGTGGCTTCTCCATTTGACAGATTCCTCTCTAACCCTAGCTACAAGTACAACGACCAGACCCATAACTGGAGCAAGAGCGATACCTATCCTGCTTATAACCTCAAACCAGAGGATACAAGATCTTGGGAGCTCGGTCTCAACGTACGTTTCCTCGAGAGCCTCTCTTTGGATGTGACTTACTATAGGTCAAATACCTATAATCAGACTATCTACGCACCGCTTTCTGCATCTTCAGGATACAAGAACTTCGTGGCACAGACCGGTAACATCCAGAACCAGGGTGTTGAGCTCGCTCTCGGATATGACAACAAGTGGGGTGACTTCAGCTGGAGCAGCAACTTTACATATACATTCAACCAGAACAAGATCAAGGAACTCGCACATGGTATTCCTGACCCTATCACAGGCACTCCTGTTGACGTGACACAGATCGAGAAGGACTGGTTGGGCGCATCTAACGTTGCTCCTCAGGTTATCCTTCGCGAAGGTGGTTCTCTTTCTGATATCTATATCAAACATAGAGTGGCCAGAGACCTTAACGGTAGTGTGGCTGTTGACAACAACGGTAATATCAAGGTTGAGGAAGTTGAAGCTTACAAGGCAGGTCAGCTCGCTCCTAAGGGCAACTTCGGATGGAGCAACACCTTCGGATTCAAGGGTGTTTCTCTCGGCGTAGTGCTTACTGCACGTGTGGGCGGTCTCGTTTACTCGGCTACTCAGGGTATCCTCGACTACTATGGAGTATCAGAGGCTTCTGCTTCAATGCGTGACGCTGGCGGAATTCCTGTAAACTATGGTAAGCTTGGAGCAAAAGAATATTATACTACAATCAGTACAGCTCAGGGAGGTTATGATGCATTCTACCTCTATAGCGCTACCAACGTCCGTCTCCAGGAACTCGCATTGAACTATACCTTCCCTAAGAAGTGGTTCAACGACAAACTGAACCTTACTTTGGGTATTGTAGGACGTAACCTCGCCATGATTTACTGCAAGGCACCGTTCGATCCGGAACTTTCAGCTGCTACTGGCAACAACTACTATCAGGGAGTTGACTATTTCATGCTTCCAAGCACAAGAAATTTCGGTTTCAATGTTAAACTCCAGTTCTAAAAACGAAGACAATTATGAACAAAATAACCAAAATTCTCGCTTCTTGCGCTATCCTCGGCGTACTCGGAGGATGTACAAAGAATTTCGAGAAATATAATACGGACCCGTATGCAATCAAGAGTTCTGATCCGTCGATTCTTATTCCGACGATGATGGCATCTCTTATGTACGTGCAGCAGAATGACTCTCAGATGATCGACCAGATGGTCGGTTCTCTCGGTGGCTACTACACATTGTCCAACCGTTGGGGTGGTCAGAACTTCGATACATTCAATGCCTCTGATTCATGGAATGCAATTCCTTATGAGACAATGTTCCTCGATATCTATGCCAACTATTTCGAGATTGAGAAATTCACAGGTGCTTCAGGTCACTATTATGCAATGGCCAACCTTCTCCGCGCAGCAGCTATGATGCGTGTCGCTGATATGTATGGTCCGATTCCTTACAGCAAGGTAACTGACGGTCAGATGTATGTGGCATACGATTCTAATGAGGATGTTTACAAGAGCATCATCGAGGATCTTAACAGTGCCGCATCCGTACTTGCCGGCTATGCATCTGCATATCCTGACAAGAAGCCTTTGGCTGCTCAGGATCCTGTTTTCGCAGGAGATTATGCCAAGTGGGCAAAGCTTGCAAACTCTTACATCATGCGTGCAGCAATGCGTTCTGGCAATCAGGCGGCATTTGTAGCTGCTTATGAGTCTCCATTCGGATTCATCAATGCCAATGCGGACAACGCCATGATGGATCCTGCAGCTCAGCCGAACCCTTATCAGCTCGCAAGTGCATCCTGGGGTGACCTCAGAAGCGGTGCGTCTATCGTGGACTATATGAATGGTTATGAGGATCCGAGATGTCCGGCTTACTTCACCAAATCTACTGGCGGAAAGTATATCGGAATGCGTTCAGGAAAGGGCGCTTTCGAGAAATCAGCAGTTCAGGGTTATTCAATGCCTAATTTTGCGGCTACCGACAAACTCCCTGTTTTCGTGGCGGCAGAATCTCAGTTCCTTCTTGCAGAGGCAGTTCTTAAAGGATGGATTTCCGGAAGCGCTCAGGACTTCTATAAGCAGGGTATCAAACTCTCAATGGAACAGTGGGGCGTGGACAGCTATGATGCCTCTAACTACATAGGGGATGACACCAGCGTGCCTGATTCATATGAGAATGACCTTGTTGCAAGATTCCCTGACTACAGCAGAAAGACAAAGGTTACTGTCGCTTGGGACGAATCGGCATCGGCTGATATGAAACTCGAGAAGATCATCACCCAGAAGTGGATTGCCAACTATCCTATGGGAATCGAGGCTTGGACAGAATATAGAAGAACAGGTTATCCTGAGCTCGCTCCTGTAATCGACAACCTCTCAAATGGTGTAATTACAGATAATGCACGTGGACTCCGCAGACTTCGTTACTCTTTCAACGAGAAAACATTGAATAAGGAAAATTATCCTGCAGCTGTCAGCTTGCTTGGTGGCAAGGATGATGAGTCTGTAGATCTTTTCTGGGCTAAGAAGAACTAACATTTAAAATTAGACAAATATGAAATTCAATATATTGAAAGCTCTCATTCCGGCAGTTGCGGTTTTCGCTGTGACAGGCTGTAGTGACTGGACAACACCTGAGCCGAAAGATTTCGATAGTCCAATGACCGAAATCAAAAAGGATGACGCCTACTATGAGGCTCTCCGTGCATACAAGGCTAGCGACCACTCTGTTTCATTCGGATGGTACAGTGAATGGGGCGAGGGAGGAGTTGCTACTACCAATATGCTTCAGGCAGTTCCGGACTCAATGGATATCATTTCATTGTGGAACAATGCTCATCTTACTCCTACCAAGAAGGCAGACCTTGATTTCGTTACCAAGGTAAAGGGTACCAAGGTGCTTATTTGCTCTTTTATACCGGAAGTAGGTTGCTTCTATTCTCCAGGTGAACTTACAACTGTTCAGGAGCGTAGAGATTACTGGGGATGGAAAGATGGCGACGAAGAGGCTATCCATAACTCTATCATCAAATGGACAAAGACCATTGCTGACTCTTTGAATATCTATGGCTTCAGCGGTATCGACATTGACTATGAGCCGGGTGAGTATGGTGGAGCTCTCTGCCGTAACTCTAAGTATTATACTTGGTTCGTTGAGGAAATGGGTAAGTATATCGGTCCACAGTCCGGTACAGACAAGATTTTCATCGTCGATGGATATTATACGTCGCAGCCTAATGCAGCTGATCTTGCCAAGTATTTCGATTATTTCGTAAATCAGGCTTATATGAATAAAGCTTATGGTCTGCAGTCTCGTTTGGAGCAGACTATTAGAGCCTTCTCATCTGTAATGTCTGAAGAGGAGATTACAAAGAAATTTATTGTTACGGAGAATCTTGAGAGTGCAATGGACTGCTTGAGTGGAGGATACGCTTGGACTGATGCTGATGGACACGGGTGGGATAGAAGTGTCATGCCTTCTCTTGTAGGATTTGCCGACTGGAAACCAGCTAACGGCTTCAGAAAGGGTGGATTCGGTGCTTATCGTTTCAGTAATGAAAGGGTGAACACTCCTCCATTTAAGTGGATGCGCAAGGCTATTCAGCAGCAGAATCCTGCTCCTGGCAAGCAAATTATCGAGAAACCGGCTGAATAGTATTGAAAATTTAAATTAGAAAAACATGAAAAATATTTATAAATATGGTGCTCTTGCACTTATGGCTATGGCTGCATGCAGCTGCAATGATGCAGAATATGGCGCAGCTGGAACTATGGGTGACAAGCTTGGAGTTCATGCCTACCTTGTAGAGAGCAATTCTACACCTGGTATTGCTAATAGTGTCGTGACACTTGGCTCGACAGTAACTAATCTTGCACTTACACCATCATTGACAGATAAGAGTGATGCTGATGCAGAGTATCGTCTTGTGGTTGATAAGGATATGCTTGAAAAGTTCAATGAAGCGGAAGGTACCAGTTATGATGCTCTTCCGGAGAAACTTGTTCATCTGGAGTCTTCTATAACGATACCGGCAGGAAAGTGCTCTCAGGAGCCATTCATTATCTCTATTGATCCTCTTCCTCTGGAGCTTGTGGGAACACCATTTGCACTGCCTCTCCGCATGGAAAAGGTTTCAGGCAATGCAGATGTTACAGGACGTACCAGTTCTTATGTATATGTGATTTCATCTGCAATCGTAGATGATTTGCCTAAATTCAATGGCGCTTCCGGACTTAGGACTGATGAGGCTTTGAGCATCCCTCAGTTTACAATAGAGATGCGTTTGCAGGTATCTAATACTTCCCAGCGAAACAGAGATATCTTCTTCTGTAATCCAGGAACCCGTGAGTTTATGGCTCGTTTCGAGGACCCTCAGCGTGATCAGGATGGATTCAAAGCTCATTCTTTGGTTCAGTTCCAGGGTATTGGTGGTAACAATGGTTATTGGGCTCCAGGTGACGGCCCTTGGTGGGGATGTCAGGTAATGACCAACGAAATCCGCGTATGGGATTTTGCTAGGTCGGCAGATCAGATTGCCAACAGTATCAAGTCTGTTTCTCCTAACAGTAAAGGACTTATCGGTTACTGGAGGATTTCCAGAAGTAACTATGATGAGACCAATAAGATCTTCAAGAACCTTGCTGGCGATCATCACCACTTGCATACAAACAAGAATTTCACTTGGGTTGAGAACGTATCAAGTGAGGATGTAGCAACACCATGGTAATAGTTTGACAAAACTATCATAATCAGATATGAGGATGCTGGCGGTTTTTATTCCGCCGGCATCTTTTTTAGTAAGCGTTAAAAAATAAGGTGGTAAAGATTTGTGAAGAATTTTCGAGGATAGATTTCTTTTCGAAGAAGGAGTGTACTGGACGTACACGACTGATGAGAAGAGAAATATAGACCGAAAAGGCGAACAAAGATTACCAAGTTATTTTTTGAGGATTACTTAGTTTGCCCGGTGGCATTCTTGCGGATTCTTGCTAATTTTGCAGGGATGTACGGGATTGGAATTCCCAGCTGTGATTTTTAATGACATTGACAATGGCACACACAAGAGAAGAAAAACTTGCGCAGTTCGGCCGCGTGCTGGACATTATGGACAAACTCAGAGAAAAATGCCCATGGAACGGGGCTCAGACCTGGGAAACATTGAGGTCGCTTACTGTGGAGGAAGTTTACGAACTCAGTGATGCTGTCATCAAGCATGAGGACAAAGATGTCGAAAAAGAACTGGGAGACATTCTTCTGCATGTGGTTTTCTATTCCAAAGTCGCTGAAGAGCAGTCGAAATTCGATGTGGCAGATGTCATGGAGCGCTTGTGCGAGAAGATGACATTCCGTCATCCTCATGTGTTCGCCGACGGTCAGGCTGCAGATGCCGAGGCTGTTTCCGAGAACTGGGAAATGATGAAAATGAAGGAGAAGGGCGGGAACAAACGCATTCTTTCAGGTGTTCCGGATTCGCTGCCGCCGATTCTCAAGGCGTATTCGATGCAGGACAAGGCTAGGGGAGTGGGCTTCGACTGGGAGCGTCCGTCACAGGTATGGGACAAGGTAAAGGAGGAACAGGGCGAGTTTCAGGCAGAGCTTGAGTCAATGTCAGCGGAGGAAGGCCTTGGCGACACCGTGCCTGCCGGATATACAATGACCCCGACTCCTGGTTCTGCCCGTGACCGCGCAGAAGAAGAACTCGGGGACTTCATGTTTGCTGTTGTCAATGCTGCCAGACTCTATGGCCTGAATCCCGATACTGCTCTGAACCGTGCCTGCGACAAGTTCCGTCGTCGTTTCACGTATCTGGAGGAGCATACCATCCGTCAGGGTCGCAATCTTACCGACATGACACTTGCCGAGATGGATGAAATCTGGGATGAGGCCAAGGCCAAAGGCCTGTAGTCCGGCTCTCGGACGGATGCCCAAGGCCCACGCGCTTTTTCTTGTGTACGTTACCCTCGCCCTAAAGGGGCCCTAAAAAGTCCCGAAGGGACCGCGCCGGGGCGCTAGATACCCCTAATAGGGGTCGCAGACGTTAGTCTGCGGGGGTTAGGAAGTCCGGAGGAGGGGGAACAAAAGACTTTTTGGTCACCCCTCCTTACCCTCACCCTGAGGGCTCCAAAAACGGTGTTTCGCGCTTGCGGAACTTACATTATTTGGTTCTGGTCCAGACTGAGTTTCTGCCAAGTGCAGGAACTCCGATATATCCGCGTAAAGTAAGATTTCCGTCAGACTTAAGTTTGATTGTGGCCTTGTAGGTGTTTCCGCTTTCAGGGTCATAGATGGTGCCATTCTTCCAGATGCCGTTGTCGTAGGTCATGTCTTTCAGGATGACAACGCCCTTGAGTGTCCTTTTTCTCAGAGAAGCATCCGGATTCTTTTCATCTTTTGCACCCTCGACAACTGTCCAGACAAGTGTTCCGATATATTTGCCGTTCTGCTTGGTGACTTCCACCTTTCCGGTCTTGTTTTCTGACAAGTAGGTTCCCAGAATTCTGTCCGCGTCATTTGTCTGCGCGAAAGCCATGACGGTACAGAGTACCAATATGGCCGAAATGATTAATTTCTTCATTTTCATAATGTTTTAAATTACAATACTATGCGGCTTCTGCTGAGCCGCTGTTCCTGTCGGAATCCCAGGATTTTCATATGATATGAACCATCATCGGGCCCGACGGGGACTTGCATCACGCAAAAACCGCGCCCGGACAGATGACCGTAGCCGAGTATCGGACCAACGGTGTAAAAATCGGCCTGATTTTACCCCGTTTGTTTGAATTTTCTGAAACGGTGAAAATAATGATGTTTTCTTACACCGTTTTTCAAGGATGAATGTCCTCATCATCGACATGTCGTCTGTCAGGCGGTGCGGTACGGCGGACGTGGCCAACCCACGGCCTCGGGAAGTGGGAGGTGCCTGCCGGAGACAAGTTCTCGCGGGAGCGAGGACGCAGGAAACGGTAGGAGGGCCGAACGGAGCGCAGCGGAGTGAGTTCCGCCGTACTGCACCACCTGACGACAAACGATATCGTGACTGGCAACGCTTCCCTGCCATGTCATGGATTTCTGTGGTTGGATAAGCCTGTATGACATTGATAAATGCTCCATGGCTATCTGACGTGGTTCACATGGTGGTTCTGCCACACCAATATGCCACAGACGCATCTGCATGACCATGTCGCGTATCTAGCTCGCGGAATTTTGCCATCGTCTGGCCGAGATGAATCCCATCATAAGCGTCTCCGCAGTTACG
>ULIZ01002661.1_pt1 | contig 18240 bp, 12 predicted proteins | sample 1950601 | NCBI WGS metagenome assembly ULIZ01 (sample SAMEA4835456, study PRJEB28245) | human gut metagenome | biome: gut microbiome; material: fecal sample | place: Denmark | collected 2008 | reverse complement strand
AAACCGCGCAGAGAATTTTCTTTATTTTGAATACCCTACGTTACAGGCCGTTTTTCTCCTCACCTGCTAATCATCCGAAGAAGAAATAGTAGCAGAGGAGGAACAAAATCATGAGGACGATGAGGCCGATGAAAATGCCGTTGATGACGCGGCGGGCCTGGCGTGCTTGGCGTGCTTCGCGGGCCTTGAGTTTTGCTTGGTGCTTTTGGTTCATGGTAGTAAATGGTCTTTGTGCACACAGGAAGGGAAGGGGCTGCGGAAGGGATGTTCATAATTGTCCTTCCACTTGCCGTCTCCACCTGTCCCGTTGCTTGTTTTTAGATATAGGTAAGGAACAGTCAGTTTGTCTCCTTAAGCCTGTTCAGCATCCGTTTCGGCAAATTCCATGAGGTACGCCTTGATGAATCCGTCGATTTTGCCGTCCATCACGCCGTTCACGTCGCTCGTTTGGAATCCCGTGCGATGGTCTTTCACGCGGCGGTCGTCAAACACGTAGCTTCGGATTTGGCTTCCCCATTCAATCTTTTTCTTTCCCGCTTCAATCTTGGCCTGTGCCGCTTTTCGTTTTTGGAGGGCGCGGTCATAGAGTTGTGAGCGGAGGAGTCGCATGGCGTTTTCGCGGTTTTCGAGCTGCTTTCGGCTTTCCGTATTTTCGATGAGGATTTCTTCTTCCTCTCCCGTGTCGGGGTCTTTATATTGGTAGCGCAAGCGCACACCCGTTTCCACCTTGTTGACATTCTGTCCGCCGGCGCCGCCAGAGCGGAAGAGGTCCCAAGAGATTTTCGACGGGTCGACATACACTTCGATGGTATCGTCAACCAGCGGTGTGACGAAGACAGAGGCAAACGACGTCATGCGCTTTCCCTGTGCATTGTATGGCGAGACACGCACGAGTCGGTGGACGCCGTTTTCGCTTTTGAGGTATCCGTAGGCATAGTCGCCCTCCACCTCCATCGTGACCGTCTTGATGCCGGCTTCGTCGCCGTCTTGCAGGTTGGAGATGGTCACTTTATATCCCTGTGCTTCGGCATATCGCATATACATGCGCATCAGCATCGATGCCCAGTCTTGGCTTTCCGTACCGCCAGCGCCAGAGTTGATTTTGAGCACGCAACTCATCGGGTCTTCCTCCTGTCGCAGCATGTTCTTGAGCTCCAGTGCTTCCACGGTCTCGATGGTTTTGGCATAGGCTTCGTCAACCTCCTGTTCCGTCACCATCTCCTCCTTATAGAAGTCGAACGCCAGTTCCAATTCGTCAACGAGCGTTTTCACTTCCTTGTATCCCTCAATCCATTTCTCGAGCGACTTCACCTTCTTCATCTGTTCCTCAGCCTTCTTGGCATCGTCCCAAAATCCTGGTGCCTGAGTGCGCAGTTGCTCTTCTTCGAGTTGTATTTTCTTGGCGTCGATGTCGAGATAGCGGTTGAGCGCTTCGACGCGGTCCTTAGCTTCTTTAAGTTGTTCGGCGGTAATCATTTATTTCTTCGTTTCTTTTTCAGCGTCAATATAGATTTGTTCGATCTCCTTGGCGTATTTTTCGTAGACCACGCGTCGTTTCACCTTCAGCGTATTGGTCAGTTCCCCAGTGGCGATGGTAAACGGTTTCGGCAAGAGGATGAAGCGTTTCACCTGTTCATAGTGTGCGAGGTCTTGCTGCAGGAGGTCGACGCGGTTTTTAATCATCTCGTGGATTTCCGGTGAGGCGCAGAGCGCTTCGCGGCTTTCGAGCGCCCCAAGGCCGTTTCCTTCGGCATATTTGCGGAGCAAATCGTAGTTGGGCACGATGAGCGCGGAGACGAATTTATGTTTGTCGGCCACGATGACAGTCTGGTCGATGAATTTGTCGATGACAAACTTCGACTCGATCATCTGCGGCGCGATATATTTTCCGTTAGACGTCTTGAAGAGGTCTTTGATGCGTTCCTTGAGGAAGAGTTCTCCGTCTTTCATATATCCAGAGTCGCCCGTGTGGAACCATCCGTCTTCGTCAATCGTTTCGCGTGTCACGTCCTCCTTCTTGTAGTAGCCCGGCGTGATACTCTTTCCGCGCAGCAGGATTTCGTCGTTTTCTCCAAACTTGATTTCCACGCCTCCGATGACGCGTCCCACGGAGCCCAGCGTTGTGGGCTTTCCGATGAAGTCGCAGGAAACGGTGGCCGTTGATTCCGTCAGTCCGTAGCCCACCACCATGCAGATGCCAGCGGCGTGTACGAATTTCTCCACCTCCGGCGACACGGCGGCTCCGGCCGTCGGGAAGAAGTTGGCGTTTTCAAGTCCGAGCGTTTTGCGCAGGAGTTTCACCACCGTTCGCTGGTAGAAAGCATATTTCATGCGGAGCAACGGCGGCAGCGTTTTCCCCTTCGAGAGATATTCCGTCCAGCAGCGTGCCCCCACCTTCAGTGCGCCCAGAATCAGGCGGCGCTCCAAGGCCGATGTCGTTTCGATGCGCTCCATGACGCCCTGGTAAACCTTTTCCCAAAAGCGCGGCACACTGCTCATGCAAGTCGGGTGGACCTCCTGCAGCGACTGCAGAACGTCGTTGGGACGCAGGTTGATGGCCAGGCGTGCACCTTCAGCGAGGCAGAGATATGACCAGGCGCGTTCGAAGATATGGGTGAAGGGCAGGAAATTCAAGATGACGTCTTTTTCCGACAGCGGGAGAACGGCATCATTTTCAGGGATGGCGGCATGATACATGCCGTGGGTGATGATCACGCCCTTGCTGTTGCCCGTTGTTCCCGAGGTGTAGAGAATGTTGGCCGTGTCTTTGAGCGTGCTTTCAGCGGTGAGCGCGTCCACCTTCGGCATCAGTTCGGCTTTGTGTTTCTCCGCTTCAGCGAGAAACTCGTCGAAGTAGACTGAGAGGTGGTCGTTTTCGTGTCGCACCACGTCGCGCGAGAAGATAATGATTTTCTCGAGCGTCGGGCAGACAGAAATCACGCTGAAGGTTGTGTCGTATTGCTCCTGTTCGCCAACAAACACGAAGCGGATGGCGGCATCGTTGACCATGTAGGCCACCTGTGCGCTGCTGCTCGTTGCATAGAACGGGATGGTGACGGCACGTATGCCAAAAGCCCCGAAGTCCACATAGAGACCTTCAGGTTTGTTTTGTGAAAAGACGGCAACGTTCTCCTGTACTTTCACGCCCAGCGTGAGGAGTCCAACGGAGGTGAGGCGCACCAGTCTTGAAAATTCATTCCACGACACAGGCTTCCACACGCCAGCTTCATAGTCGCGCCATGAAAGGGCGGTGCGTTGGCCGTATTTTGCAGCCTGCTCGTGTATCAGTCTTGATAGATGAGAATTATTCAGCATATAGATTCGGTTTTTCCGATAGCACAAAGGTAGGTCTTTTTATTCAATGCGAGGGCGTAAAATTCACTTTTTTTGTGATGGGGCGGCAAAGCCCGTCGTTGTGGGGAAATCCGCCGCTTGGAAAACGGCCGTTTTTTTCAGTAATGGTGAAAGACAAGGCATAAGAAACCTACTTACCATTACCAGCATCCGGCAAATAATTTGTATCTTCGCAAATCATCTCCATTTGCTTCATTATGAAATATCCCATTGGAATACAAGACTTCAAGTTTTTGCGTGAGGGCGGATTCGTCTACGTGGACAAGACAGCTCTGGTGTACGACATGGTCACCAGAGGAAAAACCTATTTCCTGAGTCGCCCCCGGCGGTTTGGCAAGAGCATTCTTGTGTCCACCCTTGAATATTATTTCAAAGGTGAGCGCGAGCTCTTCAAAGGCCTGGCCATTGACGGGATGGAAAAAAACTGGGAAAAACACACGGTGTTTCACATTGATTTCAACGGATTAAACTTTGAGAAGCCCGATGTGTTGAGCAGCACGCTCAACGACTATCTTGCAAAATGGGAGAACGAATATCTCGTGGAAAACAGCAGCGACCTCGACTTCGGCCGCCGTTTCTGCAATATTTTGGAACAGGTTCACCGCCAGACGGGAAAATGTTGTGTTGTCTTGGTGGACGAATACGACAAACCGCTGCTTGATGTGATGGATTCGGGGCTCAGAATGAAAGACGGGAATGGCAACGAAGTGTTGATTGAAGACCACAATCGGGGCATCCTCAAAGGTTTTTATTCCGCTTTCAAGGCCGCCGATGCCCATTTGCGTTTCGTGTTGCTCACGGGTGTGACGAAATTTTCGCAGGTGAGCGTTTTCAGCGGGTTCAACCAGCCCAAGGATATCAGTATGGACGACAACTACGAGGCCATTTGCGGTATCTCTAAAGCCGAATTGCTGGAAAACCTGATGCAGCCTGTCGGCGAACTGGCTGAGGTTTATGACATGGACACAGACAAGATGGTGGAGCTCCTTGAGGAACAATACGACGGCTATCATTTCAGCAGCGGCATGACGGATATGTTCAATCCCTTCAGTCTGCTCAATGCTTTCGACAAGCGCCGCCTCGATAGTTTCTGGTTTTCAACTGGCACACCGACTTACCTCATCCGTCTCCTGCAACACAACCACGAGAACCTGAATGACCTAACGGGACGTTATTACCGCCCAGCAGATTTCGTTGATTACAAGGCAGATGCAGAAAATCCGCTGGCCATGATCTACCAAAGCGGCTACTTGACCATCAAGGGATTCAATCGCCGCTTCAACACCTTTTTGCTCGATTTCCCCAACAAGGAAGTGAAGGAAGGCTTTGTCAGTTTGGTGGCCAACAACTACCTTCAAGTCTCGCGCGACACGGCCGTTGAGGCTATGGAGTGGGTGCAGACAATCGAAGCCGGCAACCTCTATCTTCTGCGCAAACAGCTCACGGCCTTTTTCGCCAGCATTCCCTATACGATGCGGCGCAAGGAAAATGAGCGCGAGAGGGAGCGCTACTTCCACTATACTTTCTACCTCATTTTCCGTCTTATGAGCACCTATACCATTTTGACGGAGAAACGTCAGAGCGAGGGCCGTGCCGATTGCATCATCGAAACGCCCGCCGCCGTGTTCATCTTCGAGTTTAAGTTGGACGGTACAGCCGATGAAGCCCTCCGCCAGATAGAAGAGAAGGGATATGCGCGGCCATACGCCGCCGACAAGCGCCCTGTGCGGAAAATCGGCGTCGTTTTTTCTTCGCAGACGGGAACGATTGAGAAATGGGAAGAGGCGTGAAGGAAGGTTGAAAAGCCGCTTTGCCGTTGTTTGTTCTGCCAGATTTTCCACGGCATCCCGATATGGTCATCGATTTGCGGCCGCCGTTCGCGCTACTCGCGGCCGCAAGCAGCATTACTCGCGGCCGCGAGTAGCATTACCAGCGGCCGCGAATCGATTGTTTGTAAGGCATTTCGGGAAAAGGGATGCGCTGGCAGGCGCTAAAGTTGCCAGTTGAGTAGGGTGCTCAAAAATCAGAGAAATCTAGGGTAGGTAGAGAGGCGATAGCGCCGTTGAAAGTGTCTCATATTTAGGGCATGGGCTGCCCCTTATAGCACTAGGAGGGGCGGCTGTTCGCTAAAATGACGATTTTTGCTCATGGTTATATTTTTATTCCGCAAAAAACAAATATGACCCAAAGGGCTGATATCTCGTGAGATGTATCAGCCCTAATTTATTTTGTTTGAAAAAGTTTTACCGGATTGTAATAGTGCAATATGAAACCTTTTACTTCTTTCCAAGAAATTTTTCACTGAGACATAATATATTGTCACATAAAAGCCTTACCTTTGCGATGTCTATACTCATACCGAAAGTCCAAAGGGCAGAGGTTGGGTAGACATATACATAATAAGGCGTAACTGTACGCTTTGGTTTTGACTTGTTAGAACTTCGCAAACTCTCAATGGATTGTCAATGACAAAGCAACGGGAACGCCTCATGGGGTGTATTGTATACAGCCTTCATTGGCTTCGGGCGGCTATATCGCTCGTTGTCAGGAGGGCGAATTATATACTTACACTAACGTGGGGCTTTCGGCGTTGCTCGTTTCGACGAACAGGGCAATGCGAAGGCCTTAACAAGTGGAACGAGTGACAGAACTGGCTCCACGTTTCTTATTTTTGTATATCAAACTATTTAATAACGTTTAATTCTCCAACGGGGCAAAGGAGATGTGTTTCGTACTATGAAATGTAAGATTTGTAAAAAAGAGATTCCCGATGATTCTGCTTTTTGTCCGAATTGTGGAACCCCAACCAATAGTGTAGAAAGGGGTAAGAAAAAGTTAGAATTGAAGAACTTATCTCTAAAAAGTATTTTGATAATTATTGCTATTGGTATTTGGATGTTGGTTCTACAAAATTTTGGGATTTTATTTGTACCACAAGATGTTTTTGTTGATGGTGGCACTATAAGTGTTGATGGTGGTACTATAAGTGTTGAGTGATATGGGAAAACTATTCAAGTACACAATCGCCATACTTATAGTTTTAACAATCACGGGCATCTTTATCGCCTTAAATATGTCTCGTCCTAGGCTAACGTTTAGTGACAAGATGAGATTATCTCAGATTATCGCCGAATGTAATGCGGACTTGCCCCGTGAGATAGGAACGATTGGCTATTTGGATAGTATGTCGTTTGCGGATGAAACAATAACTTATGCAGTCAGTGTGAAAGGTGACAACAGAATTATGTTGGTATATTCTGAAAACTATGATGAATTTAAGGATATGCTGAAGTACTCCTTTATAGAAATGAATGGCCAAGAAAACTTAGGGAATATTTTTGCGCATAGTTTGGAAACTAAAGGTTTGAACATCTGTTTCAAGATTTCAACGGAAAATAAGAAATCCATGTCATGGTATATTACAGGCAAGGAGCTTAGCGCATTTGTTGATTCTTGCAAGTTATCTCCAACAACAGCTTTAAAGAAGGTGATTGACATACAGATTAAAATTGCCAATCTGAATTTACCCGTCACAACCATTGACTCCCCAAAAGCAACAACGGTGGCGATAAATGGTATTGTTGGAGATATAAAAGATGAGAGTTGCTTGTTACAAGAGATAAAGTACGAAGGAAATAATCTCATTTTTGAATATAAGGTCAATGAAGAAGGTGTGAAAGATATGGAAAGTCTAAAAGGCAGAGAGGAAGATTTGGACTTTATGAATGCCCTCGTTCAAGAACTTGTACAAGACAAGGATATGCTGGAGTTCATAGGTATACTTGCAATATCCCATTCAAATATGGTGTTGGTCTATCGAGAAAGTAAATCAGATGAGCAAATTTCTATAAAAATACCATACACAATACTTAAAAACCATTGTAAAGTATCACAGGAATTATTATAAATCAATTAAAACCATAAAAATATGCTACAAGATCAATTTGTCAGTCGTCTATTGCTTATCGTTGTCTTCGGCGTAGCTTATATTTACACCATGATGAGGATGGCAAGTTGTAACTCCGTGGAAACATCACCGCAGAAACACATTATATTAAAAATCCTCGGTGGTATAAACGTTCTGTTAGGCGTTTTGTGCCTTGCTATGGGCATATTCTGGCTAACGCAAGTGCAATACCCAGAGCAGACCATAGATTTCTCTTACAGTGCCAATCAAATAGTTCGAGCTTCTGATAAACATGTTATGTGGGGCTATCCGACTTTTGAACAGAGTAGTGCAATTATCGGTATAACCAACGTGTTCTCATGTTTGGCTTTGGCTACATATTGCTTCTTTTACAAAAAGTCAGAAAGAAAATGGTGGAAGAAAATCCTTCGATTCTTTTATGGATTACTGATGTATGTGTTCTATTGTTCTGCAACAAACTTTCATTATTTTGATGCAACAGAAATGGTTGCGCCTGGTCTTTTCTGCTTATTGGCTGGTTATGCGTTGATAAAGGCAAATAAATTGAACGAGCAAAAAAAACAATTAGCCGACCAAGATAGAATTGCCACCATTCATGAAATGATGGACGAGAAAATTGAAGGGAAAGCCCAAACAGAAGATGGCGCTCAATTTATGCCACAGAATGAGAATTGTAGTATAAATGGTTCGGATAAAGAAAGCGAAGAGCAACCTACTGATGTATCTGCCTGCACAAGTTTGCCTCATACTGAGCAAAACAAGAAGGAAGAAACATCATGTATGGGGGTTGTCAAATTCTGTAGACATTGTGGAAAGAAAGTAGACTATGATAGCTCCATTTATTGCAAATATTGTGGCAAAGAGTTGTAATACTGTTCTGTAAACAGTTTAATTATTATCAAGGATAACAGTTATGGATAAGAAACAGGTCTATTGCCGCTATTGTGGCAAACTTATTGATGAGGATGCCCCATTCTGTACTTATTGTGGGAAAAAGCAAGGTGTATATTCTGCAAATAAAACTATATTTCATTTATGGCAAAATATAAACTCAAAGATTCACAATTTCAGACGACCCTCATCAAACGTTGATATTTGGATAAGATTAAAGAAATGGTTAAAACGCATTCTTGTCTTAGCAGTTGTGCTTATTTTAGTGTGGCTAATTGTTTTACTTGGTTCTTGGTTGTATGGTTCTTATTTAGCATCGGAATGGACTGAAGAGGACGAGCGTCGCGAAGCGATAGCACTAAAAGATATAACTAGAGCCAATGAGATAGCAAGGGAACTTTTCAAAGAGCACGCAGAATGTGTGCATCGATACAATTATTTATGTTGGAAGAAATGCAACTTTAATCATATAGAGAGAGGCTTAGCTATTTTACGAAATGCTGCGGAAAAAGGTAATGCTGATGCCCAGTTTACATTAGGAGTGATATACGCAGGTGGTCGTTTTGATGTAAAAGAGCCTTATTTTGAGGATGCTAGTAGAGATTACGCTCGTACAATGTTTGGGGAAAATATAGATTTTAAAAGAGCTGCATATTGGTACACTTTAGCAGCAAAACAAGGTGATTGTGCGGCAATGTGCAATCTTGGCATAGCATATAAAGAAGGGACTGGGGTGGAGCAAGATTTAGTAAAAGCAACTGAGTTAATAAAAAAAGCTGCAGAGCAGGGAGATTCTTATGCTCAACTTTCTTATGGAGATATGTTAAGAGATGGCGAGGCTTGTTTCCGAGTTGTAACGGATTCCATAAAAGGTGAAGCTTTAATTATTAAAGCAAAACCCAATATAAGGTTAGCAAAAGAGTGGTGGACAAAAGCTTTAAAGAACGGCAATGATAGTGCAAAAGAAAGATTGGAGCAAGTATATGAATAGACATTGATAAATCCTCCCAAAGGTAGAGGATGAGGTTAGTTCAAATCCCCCGTCCTCTACTTATTTGCCTATTACAATGCGACAAAATATACAATAGAAATGGCCGTATATAGAAAGCTCCTATTTCCCTGCCATAGCTCTCCGGTTCTCGCTTCTGCCCTTGTAGGGTGGGGTGTTCAAAATTGAAATATCAAAGGTTAGCGGCAGCGCCCACGCAGCGGAGAATTGCGCTGGCCCGCATAATCGTCTGTTACGGCGCCAGCATTGTAGCTCACTTTGCTCGCAAAGTGAGGGCCACGAACACGTAGCGAACATGACCAACGCTCTGGGGCGTAACTTTGTTGGAATTTTAGCCCGTGCTTGGCCGCCACAATATTCGTCCCCCTCACTTTGCGAGCAAAGTGAGCTACAGTGCTTCGCCTCAGGCCTTCGCTGCATGTTCGCGCAGCGCGTATTCCTTTCGCGTTCCTCTTTGGGGTGGTTGGGTGGCGGCGTTTGGCTGTTGCGCCAGAGATAAATTGTTTGTTTTGTGGATGTTAGCGTTTTTCGTTGTGGACGTTTTCGGGTTGACAAAAGGGCAAAAAAAATGGGATACCTCTGTATCCCGACCTTGTTAACCTTAAATCTAATACTATGAAAAACACATTGCAAATATAGGTATATCCTTTCAAAAAGAAAGGTGTTACCTGATTTTTATTTCTATATATAACTTGATTTAGAAAATCTTCTGACAGTTTGATATTCTTATATAACAAAAGCAGAGTGACGCGCCCGAAGGTGGGCCTGTCACTCTGCTTTTTTGTATGACTTTCAGTCGTTTGCGGCGGCGGCATCCGTTGTCCGCGCTGATGGAGGACGCATCGTCTGCTCTCCGCCATGCCGTTCGGCTGGTCATTTCAGTTGCTTCACGTAGTAAGTGATGGTCGGGAAGTGGTCAGAATAACCATTCTGCCAGATGTTTCCGTTGAAAGCGCGGAAGGGGTATCCCTTCTTTTTGCCGTCGGGGGTGACGAGGTATTCGCGATTGAACACTTCCGTCTTCCAGTACGACAGACCGTTGGCTGGTTTGCCGAGAAGGTTGGCAGAGAGGATTTGCTGGTCGTAGAGACACCATGAATCCTGATAGCACAACGTTCCGATGCCCTTGTCGTAGAGTCCCCATGTGGCGTTGAAATAGCCGTCGGCAGGGGCGTCTTTCTTGTGGCGCGTTGCGCCGAGCACCTTTGCCACGCTGGCATCTTTCGGGTCGTCGTTGAGGTCGCCCATGATGATGACCTTGGCAGAGGGGTTGGCCGTTCGCACCGAGTCGGCGATGTGCTTGCTCAGGGCAGCGGCAGCCTCTCTGAGCGGCGATGATTTCGCGCCGCCGTAGCGTGAGGGCCAGTGGTTGACGAGGATGCAGACGTGTTCTCCAGCCATTGTGCCTTCAACGAGGAGTTGGTCGCGCGTCTTGAAGTTAGGGTTGTCGGGGATGATCAGTGGATGCGTGCTCGACTTCGTGTAGCGGAAGAGGCGTGGATTGTAGATCAAGGCCACGTCGATGCCGCGTCGGTCGGGGGAGTCGTAGTGAACGTACTTGAGATTCATCTCCTTGGCAGGCGACGTGTTGACGAGGTCGCGCACGACGCGCTCGTTTTCAACCTCCGAAATGCCGATGACGGCAGGACCGCCAGGGCAGTTTGGACGGGCGAGGTCGCCGATGACGCGTGCCATGTTGTTCAACTTCTGCTGATATTTCTCCTGCGTCCACTTGTATGGTCCAGTCGGCAGGTATTCGTCATCGCCCTTGTTGTTGGGGTCGTCTTCATAGTCGAAAAGGTTTTCGAGGTTGTAGAAGGCCACGCCCCAAACGCCCATGCGCTGCGCCAGTGTGGGGGCAACGGCACAGAGCAGCAGGATTGAGGTGAGAATGATTCTTTTCATGATAAATGTTCGCTTGGTTTGAAGGTCGCTAAAGAAAGCAGGTGTTCAAAACCGATGCTGAACACCTGCTTCAGATGTTTCTTTATTTCTTGCCGACCAACTTGATATTGGCTAAGCGGAGACCTACGCTCATGGCGCTGCCCGTTGCCTTGAAGTGGAGTTCGGAAGCGTCGGTGGCGTCAGCGGCCGGGAGTTCCACCGTGAAGGTGTAGAACTTGCTGTCGTCGCCGGCAGGGCCTGAGAGCACCTTGCTTGGCGTGGTGAACTCGTGGCCGTTGAATGTGCCGGAGATGGCGGCAACGTCCTGTTCGCCCACACCGTCATGGAGGTTGGCTGCGAGGTCGTAGCTCAGCGTCAGCGTGGTGTAGCCAGCAGCCTTGATGCCTTCAATCTTGAGGTCGCTGTCGCTGCCAACTGGAAACCATACGTTGTTGACACCTTTGGTGGAGCGCACAGAGAGCGTTTTGCCAACGACATCGGTGAAGGTCAGGCCAGAAGTGAAGGCCGTGTAGTCGCTGAGGTACGGCCAGTAGCCGTTGACCTTGCTGATAGAAGAGTTGCCGAAGTTTTCCTTGAAGATGACCGTGCCTTCCGTGTTGTCGCCTGGCTGGTCGGGAGTTTCGGGTTCGCCCGGAGCCACGCCATCGAAGCCGTAGATGTCTTCAGCGCTGCGGATGGTGAGCTGCCAAGCACCGCGGAAGCGGCCGAGAACGCCGATGACGTTACCCGTTCCGACGGGGAGCTTCGTTGCAGCGAAGGCGGCATAGTTGCTCGTGCGGACAGAGATGGAATTGCCGTACTTGTCAACGAGGTCGTGCGTGCCATAGCCGCTGTTTTCAGCGAAGTTGGCCTTGCCGCCATCAGTGAAGTGGACACCGATGAGGCGTACAACCGTGAACTTGTTGGCATCGGGGTCGTCAGAGAGCTTCGAGATGTTGGAGAATTCCTTGAGTTCCACCTTGCTTTCGTCGGCCCAGCCGTTGCGGTGGATGTGCTGTTTGAACTTCTCGTAAGGCGTGCGGTAGAGATAGCCTGCAGGGTGGCCGAGCTGCTGCTCGTCGCCATAGACAGAAACGCAGAGACCCTTGAGGTCAACAATCACTTCCTGTCCGGCAGGATAGTCGCTGTAGACGCTGCTCTGGTCAACGAGGACGCTGATGCCGCCTGTTTCGTCTTGCAGATAGATGGTCTTGAAGATGTTGCCAGAGCGGTCGTCGGCGCTGACGCGGGCGCGGAGATAGAGGCTATCTTCGATGGTGATGGGAGCGCTTTGCGTTGCAGCGGCATATTTCTCGCGGAGCTGCTTGATGGTGATGGTCTGCGCGTCGGCCGGGAGTTCAAATTTCGGTTCGTTGAGCGGCGGCATGTCATAGTCGCGGTCGCAAGCCGTGAAAGCGAGCGCCATGAGGATCACCGGCAGGCAGAGGATTTTATGAAGGATTTTCATATTGTTTTTTATATAGGGTTGGTTTTATACTTTAGAATTTGTAGCTGACATTCAAGAAGCAGTTGATGCCCTGCATGTAATAGAACTTCGTCTTGTAGAGCTCAGGTTTGTCAACGCGCACACGTCCCTGTTCACGACCGCCCGTGCGGACGTTCTTTTTGTTGAGGACGTTGTTGACAGAAAGATTGAGGTTGATGGAGTTCTTGCGTCCGAGATAGAACACCTTGCCGATTGAGAGGTCGACGGTGCATGCCGGGTCGATTTCTTCCTGCTTCGTGAGTTCCTGGTAGGCGTTCCAGAGTTTCGGCTCTGCGGGATTGACTGGCGCAATGGTGGTTGAGCCGCTGGTGTAGCCGTTGTAGATGGATGCCGTTCGGCGCGACGGAGCCACTTCTACGAAGTTGCGTCCGAAGGCGTTGAGGTTGGCACCGAGGAACCAGTAGTTGATGAAATAACGCACACCAAACGTTCCGGCCACCTGTGGCGTTCCGCCAACGTAGACACCGTTGAGGTAAACGCGTTCCTGAGGATTGAGGGAGTATTCGCCCACGTCTTTGCCGTTTTCGCTGGTGTAGAGACCCATCGGATTGTTTGAGAAATAGTATTCAGAAACCGTTCCTGCGAGGTCGAAGGTCCAGTGGCTGTCGAGCTTGTAGCTCAAACCGAGTTCCACACCGTGGTGCACCTTGTTGACACCCGTCATGACGTGGTTGACGAAGGTCACGCCGTCATAGTAGTAGCTGTTGCGCACCAACTGGTCGAAGAAGTTGGTCTGGAAGAGCGAGATGCGTCCCTGCAAGCGGGTGGTTGAGAAGATGTAGCTCAAGTCGGCAGAGAAGATACGTCCGCTCTTGAGTCCGTCGGGCGTGGCGTCGTTGACACGCGGAGAAATGTAGGCATCGTTGGGCAGCGGAGCCTGTGAGCCGTAGGTGATGTTGGCGGCCAGGAGGTGGCGTCCGTTGAACTTGTAGGTCAGTCCGCCCTTCACCATCATGTCGGTAAACGAATGGTGGGCACCTGCTCCGAAGGAGTTGTTGGGGTTGTGGCCGTTACGCATATTTCCGTCGCGCCAGAAGTCGGTGTAAGTCACCTGCATGCCATAGTAGGCATCCCAGTGTCCGATGCTGTAATTGTTCATGATCCAACCCTTGAGCGAATTGATGTTGAGGTCGAAGTCATAACCGAAAACGCCGTCCTTATAGACCTTTCTGTCGGGGCGGTTGAGGTCGCTCTGCTTCTGGTCGGGCTGTCCGGGATAGTCGGTGTCGGCGTATTTGTCGATGTCGAGCACATAGTCGGCGCCGAGGAGGTCCTTGACAGTCTTAAACTGCTTTGAGAGCGTGTGTTTTGCCACAACGCCTGCCGTGAGCTTTGAATGGCGGCCCAGTTTGGCGTTGATGGTTGAGTTGAAAGTCGTTTCGTAGAGGTCTGAACGACGTTCTTCCACCATATAGACGGCATTGCCGTTGCCCATACGCTTGTTTTGGGCATTGGCCGCAATCAGGCGGTCCCAGTTGATCTGCGTGAAAGAGGGGTCGCCAGAACGCCAGCGCTCAGCATAGTCTTCAGCAGCGTCGGTGAGGGGGCCGCTGGTGTTGTAGTAGAGATAATAGGATGGGAGATAGCGGTAGTAGTCGGGGCGCGGATCCGTTCCGTCAAACCAGTTGAGCGAACTGTTGCCGTAGCGTGCATAGTGGAAGGCGAGGCCCGTGTTGATTTTAATGTCGCGCGAGAGGTTCCACTCGTGGGCGAGCACCGTTGTGGGGTCGAAAGACTGCACGACGCGGGCGTTGCGCTTCTTTCCGTTCTGATAACCCCAGTTGGGGTTGTAGAGGTTGTTGCCCGTGAGGTCGTAGACTTCCTGCACCGTACCGCCCTGCTGGCCACGGCAGACGGGCGAGCCGAAGGTGGTGAGCGTCAGGCTGTGGGTGTTGCCCCAACGTTTTTCAAGCATGAGGGCGTATGAGAAGTTGCGATAGAAGGTACCGTCGATGACACCTTCGTTGGAGTAGCGTCCGCCAACGAGTGCCGAGAAGGCCCATCCTTTGTCAGAGAGGCCAGTGTGGTACGACATCATGGCGCGCATCCAATAGTTGCGGTTGGTATAAGTCAGTGTGGCTTTTCCGCCGTGGCCGTAGTCGCCGGCACGCATGCGGATGTTCTCTCCGCCGCCGATGGAGCCGAAGGCAAACTATCCCGGCTGGGAATAGTTGATGGCATCGCCGTTACGCGTGAAATCGTTGATGGCCCCGATGGAAGAGAAGTTAAACACGCCGCGCAACTGGTCGTTGAACGGCACACCGTTGATGTATGTCTGGCTGTAGATGTTCTCATAGCCACGCGTGCGGAAGCGCATGTTTGAGAGCTGGTAGCCGATTTTGTTGAGGTACACATCGTGTGAGGTCAGGACGGTGGTGTTGATGTCCTGCGAAGTGGAGTTGTCGCCTTCTTCGCCGTCGTTGTCAAAAACCGAAGCGTCCATCACGCCCACAAGCGAGAGGTCCTCGTCGATGATCGAGTCGCGCTGTTCCTGCTGGATGTTCTGTGCGAACGTCATACAAGGAAAGAGCAGTGCCCCGAGCAAGATGATTTTTTTATTCATATATTATAGAAACATAAAAAAGGACGCAGGGTATCGGGATTAGTCCATACCCTGCGCCCATTTGTTTATCGTTACTTTAAGGCGTTGGTCTTACTTTACGCCGACCAGTTTCACGTCGTCAACGCGCCAGCCAATCTTGTTGGCAGTTGCGCTGGAGTAGAACGTGAGGGTGTTGGCACCTGCAGGAATATTCTTGATGACAACTTCCTGGAAGGTGTTGGCTGTTGCAGTTGTGCCAGCGGGAACAGTTACCACTGTTTCGCCCATCTTGATAACGAGGTCTTCTTGCTTAGCACCTGGATCCTGAGAAGCAAACTTGTAAGAGAGCGTCAGAGTCTTGTAGCCAGCAGTGGTGAAGCCAGAGATTTCCATAGAGCTTTCCTTGTTGGCACCAAACCATGCGTGTGGGTTCAATTTGCTTGTCTGACGAACTGAGCAGTTGCTGAAGCTCCATCCGTTGGCTGTTACGAGAGGGTCTTTGAAAGTCATGCCGCTGGTGTTGCTCCACTTGCTCATGTCGTAGACGCTTGGCCAGTGGCCGTTGCTGAGCTTTTCAACGCTTGTGCCAAAGGTTTCTTCGAAGATGACAGTTTCGGTGCCAGGATTCGTGCCTGGATCAACAGTGCCGCCGCCAGTGCCTGGTTCAACAGTGCCGCCGTTGAAGTCAACATTGATGTTGCCGCCAGGAACGTCAGTCCAGTCGGTGATGGTTGCCTGACCGAAGTTTACGTAAATTTCACCTGTTGATTCGCCCTTCAAGGTAACGTCGATGGCGTAGCGGTTGCCAGCAGCCCAAGTTGCAGATGCAGCTGGGAGAGCCTGTTCAACGGTTTTGCCGTTGAGCGTGAATTTAACCTTGACGTTAGCAGCGTTCTGAGGCAATACGATAGCTTCAGCCTGAGTGCCAGCAGCGTTAACGGTGAATGCGATGTCAGCGGCAGAAGCGTCGGTAACAGCGAGAGAACCGTCGGCGAGGTTGAAAGAACCAGCCGTTTTAGAACCCGTCAGAGTGGCAGTGAGTCCAGCTGTTGAAGCGATGCCCTGAGCCTTGATGTTCAAACGAACAGTGGCCAACTGGTGCTTGAAGCCGAGGTTAACGGCGTTGGCAGAAGCCGTCACGTTGGTGGCGTTGTTTGAATAGAGAAGGTCGATGTCTGCTGGCTTCGTCTGGTCCTTAACGTCAACGGCCACCTTGTTCTCCGTTACGCTGGCAGTGTAAGGATAGTAAGCAACGAAGTCAACGGCGCCTTCTGGGTAAACGAGGGCCTGGTCGGCAGCGGCAGCGGTGAGGTTGCCACGGTCGTCAGCGATAAACTGCTTGTTGGCGGCAGTTGCAGCGCCGAGGTCGGCACCAGCCTTCTTCATGAAGATACCTACTTTGTCGCCGGTTGTCCAAGTTGTGCCTGAGGCTTTCACTGTTTTCTGACCTTCAATGTAAGAAGAGAACTTCACATTTTGAGAATCTGAACCCCATGAACTATTGTCATCGAGGTTGTTGGAGCAAGAAGACAGCGTCAACGCTGCAACTGCACCTGCGAGAATAAACTTTGTCTGTTTCATAGGTATAATTGTTTGGTTTTTTTATTTGCCCTTGCGCCCGATGGGGGAATCGGCCTCAAGGGCTTGGTTTATTGTATTGGTTTTATTTTTGTTTGATTGGCGGCGTGTGGGCGCCGCTATGTCTTATTTCGTTGACCACTTCGTCTTGTCGAAGCTTTGTTTATACTTGCTGTCGATGCCTGGGAAGAAGGTGAAGCCCGTCATCTGCTCCAGTTCGGCCACGCTCAGTGCAGCGTTCATAAAGGTGCCGTTGAAAGCTTGGTTGTCGAATTTGAAGGCGATGGTGTAGGCAATTCCCGATTCGCGGTCGATGCGGCAGAGCGCCTTGAAATAGTAGGCCGGCACGCAGATTTTCTTCTTCGACACGTCGTTGGTGTACTTGATGTTGGTGCTTCCAACGGCCGATGGCATGGCGCCCGTCACAACGTAGAGCGTGTCGATGTTTGACGACCAAGCTCTCAGTTGGTCTTCCAGATTGGCCCATACCTGCTGGTTGAGCTTGCCGATCTGTGGCGTCATGTTGGTGAAGTAGAACGTCTGTGCGTTGGCTTCACGGCAAACGAGACGGTCGGCGCTTGGGCACTGGTGTCCGCGGTCGTAGCCAGCGATGCCCTTGGTCATGTTGGGCTGTTCTGAAGTGGAGAAAGCCGGGTCGTAGCCCCAGTCGTCTGTACGGCTAACACCTTTGTGAGTGTAGTAGTTGCAGAGCGGATAGGCCACCCAATAGGCCATCTTCAAGTCGGTGTCGTAAAGGAAGGAGTAGTTGCGCACCTGCTTCGCACCATTGGTGAAGTAGTGTGTCACATATTTGAGGTTCGGCGCCTTGAGCTGGGCATCGGTGATGGTTGGTGTTTCCATCCAGTGTGTGTAGCTAACCGATGGTTTGTCAGGCGTGTCGCTTGCGTTTTTTACGTTAATCGGATAGGTATAGTTCTTTCCTTTCTCAAGCGTGAGGTCGGAAACGAGCGTAAATTTCTGTGACTTGCCGTTAGGCATGGTGAGCGTTACGCTGAGCGGCTTCGTGCCAGAGAGAGAGGCGTTGGGGATGACGAAGGCCGTTGCCACAACGGAAGCGCCAGTGCCCGTGACGTTCATTTTCACGTCGGCCGTTGCCGAAAGATTGGCAAACTCGCCCGTTGCGAGCTTGAAGTCGGCCGTTGTCGACATGTTGTTGAGCGTGGCGGTCAAGCCCGTAAGGCTCTTTCCGTCGGTTGATTTGATGGTGAATTTTATGCGTGCGAGCTGGTGCTTGAAGTTGAGCACGTTAGCACTGCTGGAAGCATTTACATTCTTGACATTGTCGGCATACATGAGGTCGATGTTGGCCTCCTTCGTCTGGTCTTTGATATTTACAGGATAAATGCCTGCCGAAATGTTGGCATTATAAGGATAGTAGGCCACGAAGTCAACCTTCGCCCCGTCGTGCGGGAAGAAAAGTTTGTTGCTGGTTGCCGTGAAAAAGCCGTTGCCGGCAGTGGTGGTATAAGAAACGTTGGCCGTTGCGCCCGAGAGGTAGGGTGTTCAAAATCGCTTCAAAATCCTAC
>ULIZ01018024.1_pt1 | contig 18446 bp, 8 predicted proteins | sample 1950601 | NCBI WGS metagenome assembly ULIZ01 (sample SAMEA4835456, study PRJEB28245) | human gut metagenome | biome: gut microbiome; material: fecal sample | place: Denmark | collected 2008 | reverse complement strand
GAGCGGTTCGCCCAGGATGCCGAATTTCTTCTTCATGCCCTCCGCGTCGATATATAGTTTGTTGAATCCCGGAATCAGGTCGAGTGCCTTGTTGATGAGGATGGCGAAAGGCATGAACCCTTGGCAGAAAGGCTGCGGAATGGAGATGCCGTCCATCTTATCATAGAATTTCTGGAATTTGGGAGCCGTGTAGTCAGCGGCTATCAGCGTCAGGATATAACAGATGACGGCAGCGAAGAAACCCCATGCGATGTTGTCCATCGTGTAGTAGACCATCGCACCGATGAAGGCGAAATGCCAATAGTTCCACAGGTCGATGTTGACGGTCTTTGTCGTTTTGGTGAGGAGCATCAGGATGTTCACTCCGAGGCATACGGGAATGATGAACGCACCTACCGATGTGTTGTAAGCCACGGCGGCTGCCGCAGGCCATCCCATGTCGAACACTTCGAGGTTGAGATCGTAAATCTCCACCACTTTTGAGAGCGACGGGCTGAGGCTGCTGGTGAGCAACGCCGTAATGACCGACAATCCCACGAAACCGACGCCCACGTAAAGGCCGCTTTGTAAGGCTTTTCCGAACTTGATTTTGATACAAACGCCCAGTATGGTAAAGATAATGGGCATCATGACTGCGGCCCCGAGGCCGATGATGTAACCGAATACAGCTTCCATATTCCTAATTTTCTTGGTATTAATTCGTAAATGATTAGGTGCGGCAAAATTAAATAAAACTATTGGTAACGCAAACAGAATTGAGAAAAAAAAGATGGGAAAGGGAAAATAGGGCAGATGAGGCAGGACGTGAAATACTGACAATATGTCAGCCTTTTACGTATAAGCACCGGGTAGTAAAAGGCTCAAATAGAGAGGATATGTTAAATCCGAACCGGTATATGGCCCGTTTTATGTGTTTATGACGCATTTCTTTTGAATTCGGGGTTTCAATCTCCTGAGATTGGAATTTCGTTTGGCTGAAAGCGGAAAAAGTTTTGGAGCAGAAAAAAATGGAGTTGTCCGCTTGTCGGCCGGAAACGGTCTTCCGTGCGGTGGAAAAGGGGGCGGTAAACGGTGTAAAAGGGAGGTCAGAAGGGCTTTTTTTGATTTATCTGACGGATTTCCGTGCGCCAAATCCTCATGCTTTTTGTCACGGGAAAAGGCTGACGGATGTCGTTTGCACGCGGGGCATGCCACATGGCGGTGTGGAGAGGGTGTCTTTTTGTAAGCGGAAACCTCGCCCGTGGTTGCGGAATGTAAAAACGCCGGCTTGAAATGCCGACGTTTTTTGTCCCCTCGCCCGAATAAAGAGGCGGATAGACGATTCTCGTGAGGTTGGCCTGACATTTTGTCAGACGAAACATTCCGGTTCGCGACGTGCACTGAAGTTCTGGTGCAACATGGCGGTATAAGGGGTGTCGAAAGTGCGTCCGCCCACGGGACAGAACTTGACGCAGGCACAGCATTTGGTGCACAAGTCCACACGGGTGGCAGAGCGTCCATCGGCTATGGTGATGGCGCCGGTGGGGCACCAGTCCACGCATTCTCCGCAGCCGTAGCAGTTGCCGTTCACCACCGGGGCCTGCGGTGTGGAGGGGCCAAGGGTCTTGTAGGATACGTTGCCCTTCATCGCGGGCGCAGTCACGAGGCTTTCCAACGGGCTGTCGTAGGTCAGCGCGAAGTCACGTGCATCCGTGGCCGGAGGGTGGGGCAGGTTCAGTTGGTGCAACAGGCTGCCATAGGCTTGCGCCCCGAAAGCGGCGGCCTTCTGCAAGTCGGCGGCATCGGGACGACCTTCGGCTACGGGCATGCCCGGACGGCTGTAGGAGTGTTCGCCCACGAATGCCGCACCGCAAAGAGGCGTGAACCCTTGGGCGTACAGGAGGTCGCGAAGCTGTACCAAGGCATCCTCGTAGTCGCGGTTGCCATAGACCACCACCGGAATGGCGATGCTGTTTTCCGCCCGCAGGCGGGCGATGCGCCGGACGGCTACCGGGGCCACAAGTCCCCCGTAGACGGGGGCGGCCACGATGCAGATGGCGTTGCGTACCGCAATGGGCGTGTCGGCGGGGTCGGTGGTCAGGTCGATTTCCTCACGGCGTGCGATGTGCGTGCCGTCGGCGATGGCGCGTGCGATTTTCATCGAAGTGTGCGTGGGCGAGAAACAGGCCACGCAAAGCTTATCTAACTGCATGGTTTCCTCCTTCCTTTACATTTCCGAGATTTTGTAACCTTCTTCGGCCAGTACGGCTTGCAAGTCCTCCAAGGGCTTCGCGTCTCCCGAAAACTCGATGACGGCCACGGGAGGGTCTAAGGTTACGGTGGCGTTGACGCCCTCGATACTGTTCAATGCTTTTTCCACATGCATGCGGCAATGGTTGCACATCATGCCTTCCACTTTATATTCTTTCTTCATATCTGTATAGGGTTTTGAAATGTCGGTTTCTTCGTGTCGCAGTCCGGCCCGTTTCAGCCGCAGGCTGTTCGTCACGACGCTCACGCTGCTCATGGCCATGGCCGCCCCGGCAATCATCGGGTTGAGCAGGAAGCCGCAAAGGGGGTAGAGGGCTCCGGCGGCCACGGGTACACCTATTATATTATAGATGAAAGCCCAAAACAGGTTCTGCCGGATGGTGCGTACGGTACGGGCGGACAGCCGGATGGCCTCCGGAATCCGAGTCAGGTCGGACGAGATGAGCGTCATCTGAGCCACGTCCATGGCGATGTCGCTGCCCCGTCCCATGGCGATGCTCAGGTCGGCGCGGGCCAAGGCGGCGCTGTCGTTGATGCCGTCGCCCACCATGGCCACGCGATGCCCTTCGCGCTGCAAGGCGGCCACGAAATCGGCCTTGTCTTGCGGCGACACCCCGGCGCGGTAGTGCCGGATGCCTGCGTCGTCGGCTATCCGTGCGGCAGCGGGGGCCTGGTCGCCCGTGAGCATATAGACTTCGATGCCCATGGCCTGTAGTTCGGCCACGGCTTGGCGCGAAGTCTTCTTGATGCGGTCGGATATGGCGGCTACCGCCCATGTTTTCTTCGTATCGGCAAAGTAAATCACCGTTTGTCCGGCGGCAGACATGCGTTCGGCCGTACGTGTCAGGCGTTCGTCTGTCGGGATGCCGTTCCGTTCCAGCAGCTTAAGGTTTCCGGCATAATACGTTTGGCCTTGGCATACCGCCTTTGCCCCCATTCCCGTCAGGCTTTCGAAGTCCTGCACGGGGAGTTCCCGTCCTTGGATATGGCCGACGACGGCTTCGGCCAAGGGATGTTCCGACTGTTTTTCCAGACTGAAGAAAATGTCGGGCAGGCCGGCCGGACTGTCTTCCGCCCACGTCATTTCCGTCACCGTGGGATGCCCTTCCGTGACCGTTCCCGTCTTGTCCAACAGGATACTGTCTATTTGCCGTGCGGCCTCCAAGCTTTCAGCGTCTTTGATGAGGATGCCGTGTTCGGCTCCCTTGCCGATGCCCACCATGATGGCTGTCGGCGTGGCCAGTCCGAGTGCGCAGGGGCAGGCGATGATGAGGACGGTGACCAAAGCCAACAGGCCGTGCGTGAAACCGTCCGACGGGGCGAGTGCCCACCACAAGGCGAACGAAAGAAGGGCGATGCCGATGATGGTCGGTACGAATATGGCCGCGATGCGGTCCACCAACCGTTGCACGGGGGCTTTGCTGCCTTGCGCGTCCTGCACCATGCGGATGATGTGGGCCAGTACGGTGTCGGCTCCCACTTTCTCGGCACGGAAACGGAACGAGCCTCGTTGGTTGATGGTACCGGCGAAAACGTGCGACCCTTCGCGCTTGGCCACGGGCACCGGTTCGCCGCTCAGCATGCTTTCGTCGATGTACGAACTGCCCGAGACGATGGTGCCGTCCACGGCAATCCGTTCGCCGGGACGGACGGAGACGGTCTGCCCCCGTTGCAGGTCGTCGATACTGATTTCACGTGTTTCCCCACGGTCGTCCACGATGGTGACCGTACGGGGTTGCAGCCCCATGAGCTTGCGGATGGCCGTCGAGGTGCTGCCCTTGGCTCTTTCTTCCAAGAGTCTCCCCAATAAGATAAAGGCGATGATGACGCTCGCCGCTTCGAAATAGACGTGAGGCTCTACGCCCCGTGCCGTCCAGAATTCCGGAAAGAGCATGTTGAAAAGGCTGAAGACGTAGGCAATGAGCGTGCTGTTCGACACCAAGGTGTCCATGTTGGCCGTGCCGTGCCGCAGTTGCCGCCAGGCGTTGCGGTGGAAATCCCGTCCCAACCAGAGGACGACGGGGGTGGACAATGCCCATGAGATGAGGTCGGCGTATGGCGTATGCATGAAAAACATGCCGATGACGGCCACGGGCAGGGCGAGGACGATGGCCCAGACGGTGCGTTGCCGCAAGCGTCGGTACTTCTCGTCGTGCGCCTGTTCCGCCCGGTCTTCCAACTGTTTGCGGTCGTCGCCCACCAGTAGGTCGTAGCCCGCAGCCTGCAAGGCCGCTTTCAGTTGTTCGGGGCTGCACTGTGCCGTGTCGTATTCCACGGTAGCCGTGGCCGCCGCGTAGTTAACGGAAGCCGTGCGCACCCCCGGTTGTCCGTTGAGGGTCTTGTCCACCCGTGCAGCGCAGGCGGCGCAACTCATGTCCAATACGGGAAACGTCCTTTTTTCTATGTGTATTGTGTCCATTGTGTTTATCGTATCTATGGTTGTAGGGTACAAAGATAAGTACGGGGTCTGCAAACTGTCTTACAGAATTATGGCTTCTTTTTATATGTTTTAGTGTGAGTGTTATATTTTATCCAACGGAATGCGTGCCCGCTCTTTCTGTTGCCGGTATTGCCGTGGAGTATATCCGGTCTGTGCCTTGAACTGGGCACTGAGGTGGGCGGTACTGGAATAGTTCAGCCGGTCGGCTATTTCGTTGAGGGTCAGTTCACCGTAATCCAACAGTTCCTTGGCACGTTCGATTTTCTGGGCGATAAAGTATTTTTCGATGGTCGTGCCTTGCGTTTCGGAGAACAGCTTGCTGAGCGTACCGTAATCGTGGCGGCACTCCGTGGCGAGGTATTGCGACAGATTTGTCCGCAGGCGGTTGTCCTGTTGGTGCACGAGTCCGATGATGAGACGCTTGATATGCTCTACGGTACGGATGCGCGGGTCGTCTATCAGTTCGAATCCCAAGGGGGCGAGGGCTTCGCGCAAGGCTTGGCGTGCGGTCTCCGCGAGAGGGGCGGAAAGTTCGGCCCGTCCGAGTTCGACCGACAAGGGCGTCAGTCCGAGACGTTCCAGTACGCTCCGTACGACCATGACGCAACGGTCGCACACCATGTTTTTGATGTATATGTTACGGTCTGTTTCCATAAAAACGTACAGCCTATGGTGTACAAAGATAGTGAAAGGCGAGCGCAGAGACAAATGAAAACGAAGTTTTCCGGTTTGGCTATGCCGAGCCGCATCCTGTCTTCGTGGTAACAAAGATAATGCAAATAAGCATAGCGGCGAGGATATTTGTCGTATCTTTGCGCCACCAAGACATAAAAATATGAAGAACGGATTGTTGGAAGACGGATGCGACCCGATGGGGCAGGCCATCCGTGACTATTATGAGACAGGTCGGGCCGGTCGCCTGCGGGTGTTCTCCCCGCAGTTTGACGAAGACGAGATGCCGGTCGGCACGTTGTTCCGTGAAGAGGAGGATATGCCGCCATTGGAACTGAAAGCTTTGGACTTGTGTCGCGGGCGGGTGTTGGATGTCGGTGCCGGGGCTGGCTGCCACAGCTTGGCCTTGCAAAGGCGCGGGTTGGACGTGACGGCGGTGGACATCTCGCCGTTGTCGGTGGACGTGATGCGTCGGCGCGGGGTGAGGCAGGCTTGGGAGGCGGATGTCTTCGACGAGGCTTTCGCCGGATGTTACGATACGGTGCTGATGCTGATGAACGGTTCCGGCATCATCGGGCGGCTGGAACGCATGCCCTTGTTTTTCCGTCGTATGAAGCAACTGTTGGCACCCGGCGGTTGCGTGTTGGTGGATTCCAGTGACTTGCGCTATATTTATGAAGACGAAGACGGCGCGTTGGACATCGACCTGAATGCCGGTTACTACGGTGAGTTGGATTTCCGGATGCAGTACAAGCGAGTGAAAGGCGCACCTTTCCCGTGGCTCTATGTGGACTTCGACACTTTGGCCTACTATGCGCAGGAAAACGGTTTCCGTGCGGAACGCTTGCAGGACGGGGAACATTATGATTATCTGGCGCGGCTGTCCGTAACGTTATAAATACAAGAGACGGCCTCCTCGCGGAGACCGTCTCTGACCAACCTTCCTTACCTCGTCCGTAGATGGGGAGAAAACGGATGGGCAAGGCTTTTTGCGGGATTACATTTCTCCTTTGTAATTGTTGCTTGCACCTTTTCCAATGGTGAACGTCACGTCTACGTAGTAGCCGCTCTCGCCCACATTCATGTTCTCGATTGCGCCCCACGGAGAATCGGCACTGATGCGGATGGTTACCGTATGAGCGGCATCGAACCCTGATTGTGTTGCATCTTCGTCGAACGTAACTACGCCGGTCTTTGAGTCAACAATGACATATTTGTCTTTGTAGTCATCAACTTTTCCAGTATGCGGATTGACGATAGCGAATGACGGTGCAGTCATGCCGTATACCATTGTTGAGAACGGATCCTTGCTGAACTTAGACTTCCAGTTGCCCTTGTCATCTTTGGTCGTCTCCACTACGGCACCGTCTTTCCATATGGTGCGTCCGGCAAAGTCAACCCACTCGGCACCTGTGGACACATTGTAGGTCTTAGACAAATCGTAGACGGTCATAGCCATTTCGGTCGGGTTCTTCCAGGTTCCACTCAGCTTTTGTACGCTGATTTCACAGTAGGTTTCAGCAATCTTCTTACCATTGTAATCCAAGTAGATTACTAGGCTTACGTTGTCACCCTCATATTGAGACTTGTCGTAAGTGAGTGTTCTATTGGCATTATTGTAAGTGACCCCCTTGATAGTTGCATTGTCCTTGATTCCGACAACAAGTTTGAAGCCAAGGTCGTTAGCTTGTTTGTTCAATTCTTCGTAGTCGGCGAACAAGTCTTTAGCATTAAAGACATTGTTCATGCTAGCCACAATGTCGGTCGTGCCTTTTTCCCATTCAATCTGCGGAGTGTATTCGATGGTCTGTCCGTCTTGGTTCCAACGTACCGGGTTCTTCTCGATCACAGTGACAGGATACTGCATCTTGCTGACGTTTACATGGATAATGTAAGAGTCGGTCCGCGTAGTACTGCTGTTTTCTTCCTTCAATGTGATATCGAGTTTCTTGGCATCACCGGTATTCATTTTGGCAGGAACGACGATGTACAGCGTGTTGTCGTTTGCTACCTTGTCGGTTGCTGCAGGCATTTTTTCCAAGATGTCTTTACCGGTCATCAGGCACAGTTTGGTCAAGTTTGCCGGTTCGTTTTCATCGATAAGCTCCATGAAGTCACCGCGTGACAGTTCGGTTGCTTTGATGATTTCGTCCATTTCGTCGCTGCTCAGAGCAATAAACTGAATATCCTTGTTCCACGTCAGTTCTTTAGGAGCACTGGGCTCATTTACATCGACTTCTACAACGCGACGGGTAACGGTTATTTTTTTGTATGACGGTGCTTTGATTTCGATTGAACCAAACTGGACTTTAGGGGTAACCGTGACTTCACGTCCAATCATAGCGTTCGATTTCTGTACAATCAATACACCGTTTTCTTCCTTGAACCAATTGTCGTCGCTCGTGTCGGTGTTCGTCAACGTGGATACCTCGTAAGAAATTGTAGCAGGAACGCCGAAGTCACCAACTATGTCTTCTACGATTACTTCATTAGATTCATCGTAACCTACGACTTTGCGGTTTACGGTATAGTCCACCTTGCTATCACTACCGTCCGGATTCATGTAAGGCATGGTTGTTTTGTCTTGATTGTCATTTGTGACAGCAATGGTTTTCACTTTATATTCCACTGTCGTAGCAGTGAAGTAAGTAGTGGTCAGGTCAGTGTTGTCCTTTACGCCTGTACTTTCTTCTCCTTCTGCGGCAGGTTGTTCCACAGCCTTGATGACAGCGCAAACAGCCCATACTTCATTTTCAGGTATTTTCGTTTCTACGGAATATGTGATAATACCGGATTCTTCATTAACTTTTGGTTTTCCTACCGTCTTCACTTGTGAGAAACTTTTCTTGGTTATTATCTCGCCGTCGAAGGTCAAGGTATATTTAGGATTATCTCCGTCGAAGTCTTTGGCTTTAGAGGCCGGAGACACGCGGAAACTGATTGTGTTGGTCTTTATGCCTTGTGCCACTTCATCGTATTTGTCTTTATTTGTGCTCTTTTCATTGTACACTTTCAGCACGGAAGACTTCAACAAATAGCCCGTTTCTGCTTCAGTAGCATTCGGGATGTACACCACGCTTTGAATCATGTCGAACTTGGCCATTTCGGCTTTCAGTGCGTTGAATTGTTCAACCAAGCCCGGGTCGCTCGGGTCTACGCCCGGAGTTTCGCTGCCGCTGCCCGTCAATGCTTCTTGCAGCTCTTTGATGTCTTGGCAAATGTCGGCAAAGCTGCTGTATCCCGTGCCGGTCAGTAATTCGGTCACGATAGTGTTCTTCCATTCTTCGAGGGCGGCTAGACGGTAGAGGATGCTTCCGGCTTCCGTTTCCTTGCCGATTTGTTGTTGCAGGGTGGTAAGTGAACTTACCGTGGTGGGCAATGCCTTGATGGCTGCCAAGATGGCCGGATCGGAAATGGTCGTAGCCGCTTCTTCGCTGATTTTAGCTATCAGGTTGTTGATCTGGCTTACGTTTGCAGTCAGTTTGGCCAATTCCTGTCCGTTGTTCTTAATCCATTTTTCTACTTCCACCAAACGGTTTTCTACGTCGGTAAGGTTTGTTACGGCCGTATCCAATTCAGACTTGATGCTGTCCACGGTAGCTTGGTCGGCTTTGTCGGCAATGGCTTTCTCCAAATCGGCACGCAGGCTGTTGACCTTGCCTTCCAACTCAGTCTTTTGTTGCTGAAGGTCGCTTTGGGTCTTATCCAAATCGCCTTCTATTCCATTTACCTGTGCGATCAGTTCGCTGACCTGAGAACTCAATTCGCCGATTTTGGTGATGTCGTTCTCTGTGATGGCTGTTTGGAGTGCAGCCACGGTTTCTTGTAAGTCCTTCACGGCCTGTGCGTCGGCTTTGCCCGCTGTCAATTCGTTGATGTCCTCCTGCAATGCGGCTTGAGCTTCTTGCAAGGCTTTCAGGGCTTCTGCGGTTGAAACATCTACCGTTTGTTTCAATGCGTCTACTTGCGATTGTAGATTGGCAATGTCGTCATCGTAATCTGAGCAGCCGACCCAAACCGGGGAACTGGCAATCAATGCGCAAAACATCGCAACACTAATAAACTTCTTCTTCATAATAAAACAAATTAATTAAAAAATATATGTTCTCTACTTTCCTGTTTTTAGAATCATATTCTTTTCTCTCTCTATGCAAGAGGTGGAAAAAGGGAATGTAGGCCTGTCTATTATATGTGAGTCATAGTGCTTTAGAACCATCTTCCAAATCTATTCTTTCTTGTTTTTTAGTAAATCATTTGTTTTTTCGAGAAAAAAAGACCGATTATTTTGTGGGTTTAAGTATTTTATCTACATTTGCATCGGATTTATCCACCTCTTGCATAGAGATGGAATAATAATATTGAGGATATATTGCTGAATAGGAGAGCGTTGAAGTTTTTGTTGAAGACTGCCTGATTCGTTTCTTTATTTTACTTCTTCTATTTGCCGTTTCAAATATTTTTCTTGTTGCAGCATCAATATTGCGGTGGTCCAGCGAAGTGAGATAGATGGAAGTGGTCTTTTCATTGGAATGCCCCATAGATTCGCTGATGACGTGCATCGGGATATGAAGCTTTAAGGCTTCCGAGGCCCATGAATGCCTCGGGACGTAAGAGGTGAGCGTGGCTTTCTCTCCTAACAATTCGGATAGCTTTTTTAAATTGAGATTGTATGTCCGTAAGGCTGAGTCGTAAACGGACTGTCGGAATTCTGTGGTTTTCATTACAGGGAAAAGAAAGTCCGATTGGGGAGAGGCGTATTTATTGATGATGGTTCTCATGATTCTGTCTACTTTGACAGAGAGCAGGCGTCCTGTTTTACTCCGATAATAGGAGAGGCGTCCGTTTTGCAGATTTTCCTTTTTTAGTTTGGCGAAGTCTATGAAAGGCATACCTTGTGCGAAGAAGCAAAATACAAATGTATCGCGACTGAATTCCATACTTTTATTGAGCTTCTTATATTGCATGAGTTTGATGATGACATCGATGTTTACAGCCCGTTTTCGGGTTTTGTCTACTCCCGTATAGACGTTGCCGAAGGGGTCTCGAAGTTTCAGATTGAGCATGGCAATTCCTTTTTTATAGGCCGCATGCAATGTGCGGATATAAAAGGAACTGCTGTTTTTAGTGATACCGCGTTCGTGTTGTAGGTAGGTTTCGTAAGATGCGATTAATTCTTCGGTGATAGATTCGAAGCTTACAGAGCGACAGTAGCCTTTGGTTTGGAGGAAATGTGTAAAGGAACGCAGGGATGATTGGTAGTTCGCAGATGTTTTGATTTTGTTGCGCATCTTTTTTTCTTGGATTTGATTTTGCATGAAAGACAAGAAGTCGGCTTTTTTGCTTTTACAGATTGTTGATTTCTTCATTTTACGATTTTTTGTGTAAGACAATACTGTGTTTTTTACTTTATCTTGCAGAAAAAAACAGACTGCCTTTAGGTGACAGTCAGATGGAGGGCGGGTAATATAAAAAAGAATCCTTCTTGCCGGATGAACTCCATGCAAGAAGGATTCTTTTTTTAGGTAAAGAAATAAAAGAGCCTTGTTTAGAACAGCTTTTCCGGGTATTCTCCTGCTGCTACCAAGGAGGCAATCTTTTCTACTGTGGCTTCACGGTCGGCAGCGTATGTTACACCGAACCATTTGCTGGTAGTGTCGAGCACTTCTACCGTAGCGGTACCTTCGTTGATGAGCTTATTCACCATCAGCGGGATGAAGAACTCGGCTTTCGGATTTTCCATGTTCTTCGGATTGCTCAGAAACTCTTTGAAATATTCTTCGCTATGCTGGAAGTAGTCGGGAGTGAAGCCCCACATGTTCATGCTGACCGGTACGTTCTCTTCCAACGGAATCCATTTGCCTTCTTCGTCTTTGTAGCAGATAGGACCGTCCACACGCATGATTTCCGTACGTTCCACCACGTCTTTCAAGTGATGATGGTCGTCGTACATGCAGACACCACGTGCAACGGAGCCGTTTTCGCTGAGCGTATTACAGCAACGGAAGCCCACCATGGCGTATGTGTTTTGGCAGCCTTCCGGCAATTCGCTCAGGAACTTGCCGATGGTGGCGAATGCGTCGCGGCCGTAGAAGTCATCACAGTTGATGACACAGAACGGTTCTTTGATGACATCTTTACCCATCAATACGGCATGGTTCGTACCCCACGGCTTTACACGGCCTTCCGGGCAAGTAAAACCTTCGGGCAGTGCGTCCAGACTTTGGAATACCAACTCAGCCGGAATCTTTCCTTCGTATTTTGAAAGGATTTGTGTACGGAATTGTTCTTCAAAGTCTTTGCGGATGACGAAGACAATTTTGCCGAAACCGGCACGGATGGCATCATAGATAGAATAGTCCATGATGGTTTCGCCATTCGGACCCAGCCCGTCCAATTGTTTCAAACCGCCATAACGGCTACCCATACCGGCAGCCAATAAGAAAAGTGTAGGTTTCATATTCGTTCGTTTAAAAAGTTAAATATTTACGTTCTGTATTGCAAAAATAGCTTTTTTATTTGAAAAAGTCGTGTTTTCGGCTTCTTTTTTTAAGCCCTTTGAACTGTTTGGGAAAACAGGAGGGGCCGTCCGTGCTACAGCCCGTTTTAGAACGGATAACCTACGGCAAAATGGTATCCCAGACTGTCTTTGAATTTCGGCATGTTGTAATAGCCGCTCTTTCCTGTGTCGTAAGGAGCGTGAAGTCCCACTCCGACATCGAAACGCAATACGAGGAAATCGAGGTCGCAACGAATACCCAATCCGGTGCCTAAAGCCAAGTCTTTGCCGAATCTTGAAATGTCGAACGTTCCTCCCGGGCGGTTTACGTCTGCATCCAGAAGCCAAACGTTTCCAGCATCCAGGAATACGGCTCCGGAAAGCATAGAAACGATGGGGAAGCGATACTCGGCGTTCATTTCGATTTTGAAGTCTCCCATTTGGTCGATATAGGAATAGGCCGACGCGCCCGGAATATAGCTACCCGGTCCCACGCCGCGAACGGTGAACGCACGGATACTGTTGGCACCACCTACGCTGAAGAGATCGTTGTAAGGAGCTGCGGTAGAGTTTCCGTAACTGAATATCACGCCGGTTCCCACTCGCGTGGCGATACTTGTACGGGGGGTAAGGCGGAATTCTTCTCTGAACTCAGCCAGAAAACGGATATACTGTGCAAAAGGCACGTTGAAAAGTTTCTTGTCTTTTTGGTTGAACGGTTTACCGAAAGCGGCGTAAATACCGGAAGTGATGTTTCCGCTTTCTTTCACTTCAAAGATGAAAGTTCGCGGATTGCGTGCCTTGCGCGGACTGGAATAAGTGAAAGTGTATCGCATGGAAGGAACGAACTGGTCGCGCATACTTACGTAGAGTGCCTGGTTGACGTTCATGATAGAGTCGAAAGTGGCGGTTGTACTCAACAGTTCGTCGTAATCCAAGCGGAACGGGACGAATTCGTGTTTGATTGTAGGACGCGCTTGGTAAGTATAGGCCGCCCGTGCGCTCAAAGACACCATGCCGAAATAGTTGGCCCGGTTCATCCATGTAGCATCCAGTACAAACGAGGTGCTCGTTTTGGCGCGTCGGGAGAACTTACGTGCCCCGGGAAATATCAGTCGGGGATAGTCCAACGACAATGAAGTACCGTATTCGTAGGAGTTGATGACGGAACTACGTCCCTGTACGGTGGAGTTGGTTTGCCATTCATATGATCCGTGTACTTCGAATTTCAGCTTTTCCGCTCCTCGGAAAGCATTGCGTTTGGACATGCTGAACGAGAGTCCCGGACCGATCTGCCCATTGCTTTTAGAGGTTACCTTTGTGGTGAACTCCCCGTCGTAGGGTTTGTCCAGGATACCGGTGATTTCGATGTCGAGCGTATCGTTGAGTGCTGTGGTATCACGCGGAACGTATTTCAGGTTTACCGTGCTGAACACATTCATTTCCGAGAGTTGCTGTTGTACGAAGCTCATAATGTCCTGTCGGTAGAGCATGCCTTTCCGATAGAACAGATTACGCCGGAGGGCACCGAAGCGCAAAGGGATTTTGCCTTTCTTTCCTCCGTCATAATATAAGGTGTAATCGCGAAACTGTAGCGTGTCGGTCAGTTCATAAGAATCATTATTGAACAGATTGACGGTGGTCCGTCCGAGGTAATACCTTTTGTTGGCCGATGCGGGAATGCCGTCGGCCGGTACGACTTGCAGTTGTACGAATCCCGGACGCTGTATGGTATCGGCACGATAGGTGATGTATTCCGGTTTGTAGTAGAAATAACCGGAATTGCGGAACATGTTATAAATACGGGTTCTTTCGGCATCGAGATTGATTACGCTGAACGGATCACCGCTGAAAAGGGTACGTTGCCGGAACGTTTCCCGTATCAGGCTGTCGCCCACAGCCGGAAAGCGCAGGTAGGCTATGGAGTCCAGACGAAACAGATTGCGCGGTCTGACGGTATAGCTGATTTTGGCCTTTTTGGGGTTCTTTTCCGGTAGGATTTCATAATCCACGGTACCGTTGAAATAACCGTAGTTCCGGAGTGTGTTTTGTGCTACGAGTGCGCGGGTTTTCGGATTGACGGTACTGATGAAGACCGGAGTACCTGCAAACGTATCGAATAACCATTTTGCGAAGCGTGACTTCTTGCCCACTAAAGCGTTGTATATCCACAGTCCGGTGGGGAATGGAATACGGTAGGACGAACTTCCGAACAGAGCGTTGTTCGGGGCGTAAGCCAGTGCCGCATCCACTTCTTCCTTCGCCGTTTCATACGCCTCTTCTTCGATACGTTGCACGGCGGCGATGGAGTCCTTTTGCTCCTGAGTCAATTCCTCTTTCCGTTTCAGCACAGACAAATCTCTTTGTGTGAGTAAGTCGTCTACAGCTTTGTAAGCATCGGCCAGAGAGGTAATGACTCCTTCTTCCTCCTTTTGTTTAGCCTTTTTCTTGGCTTTCTTTTTCGACTTTTGGCCATAGTCTATTTCCTTGATACCGGTGTACAGTACCTCTTCTTCGGGAAGGTTCTTGGTCGTTGAGCACCCTGCCGCCAAACCGCAGCACAGGATCACACCACAATATATCTTCAGTCTTGTCTTCATCATTTCTTCTCTTTTTCGTGTTGAGGTTCATTCTTTTTTCTGTTCTTGAAGATAAACAGTTCACCTAAGCGTGTCATTTTACGCCTCAGTACGAGACCGGCTCCCATTTCGGTGATTTCGCCTTCCAACAAAGACTCATAACTCTTGTCATAGAATAGGGTGACGTAACGTGTGGCACTCTTGTCCAAGCGATATTCTAACGATACATTATCTATCAACGACTGGCCGGTGTTTTCCACATTCTCGCCCGTAGACACTTTACCGCCCACGATGATGCTCACACGGTTGCCCCAGAAGCGTTTGGCAAAGCGGAATGAGTAATCCGTGCGCTCCGTTCCTTCGGCCGTAGTTTCCTGGTCTACGCCGAGGCTCAAGTCTATGGTTTCAAGAGCCTTGCCTGCAATGTTGGTGATTTCGCTTTGTAACAAGGCGTTCAGGGCATTGGTCGTAGAGAATCCTCCGCTTTCATTATCTCCCAACAAGTACATGCCGGTGGCCAACATGGTGACGGCCACTTTCCCGCGCTCCTCTATCGACATGGCTGCGAGTTGGTTCTGTACGGTCATGTCTTCAGGGGCTGCGATAGTAAACTCCAGCCCCATGTTTTCCAACGTACGCGTGATGGACAGCCCCACTTCGAAGGAAACAGTGCGTGGGGTATCGTTTTCCGTCACGGTGGCACGCATACGTTCGGACGCCGAGATGTTCAAAGTAGGATTCAGGATAGGCCCGTTGAAATCCACATAACTGCCCGAGGCGATGGTGAATGTCTTCAAAGGGATAACCGGAAGTGAGTATTTCATTTCTCCGTTCAGCACCGTATAACGTCCGGTGAGCGTCAGTTCCCCCTGCGGAGTATAGTTCATGGTCAGCTCGCCGCCCCCTTCCAGATCAACGTATTTGGAGCGGTCGGCACTCAGCAGGCAGTGTACCTGTGTACCCTGGTCTATGCTGATTTGCATCATCACGTTCATGTTCATGGGCTGTACTTCTTCCTGGGTAGCCACGGTCGTAGTATCGCTGAAGTCTACGAACGTGACCAGGCCGCTCAACCGGTCTTCCGATGAAAGCGGAGTGTCTTTCAGCACGTACGTCACATCGGTGCTTCCCAATACCCCCAAACGTCCGTTAATGTTGATATTGTTCAGATTCCCGGCCATCCGTGCATTGACATCCACGTACACTTTTCCGTAGGCCGATGCCTGTTGGGTGCGTTTGGCGTTGATGAGTTCGAAGTTGGATGCATTCATTTTCAGGTCGAGCAAGATATTATCGAAGTTGGCGAAATCCACCGTTCCGTCGAACACGAGCGGGTTCTTTCCTGTGGAATATACGTTTAACTTGTCTAAATTCAGGTGGCTTTGCCTTACCTTGATGGTATCATCCTCCAGACGCAGGTTCAAACTGTACTCGGATGACGTTATTTTCATGGCTTTGGTGGCCAGCCATCCTTCTACGACGGGTCGGTCGGTCGGGCCGCTCACCTTCATGCAGCCGTCGGCCATACCGCCTAAAGCCGCCATCTGGTCCGGGACAAAACCGTTGGCCAACGACAGCGGGAAGTCTGCCAAATCCAAGTCCGCCTCTATCGTTCCGCTTTTGCCGTTGTCTTTGTAAGCTCCTGAAAGCGTCAGGACTTCTGCTTCGTTATGCGAAATACGTGCATCTACGAAATGCGTCCCGTCGTTGTTGGGCAGGTAGACCATTCCCAGGCCGATATTGCCCAGCGGTGCATCTTCGTACGCCATGTCTTTCACCGAAACGTCGGCTACGACGGACAGGTTTTCCTCCGTTTGTATCAAGTGGGCGTCGGTTTGCATTAATCCGGAGATGCGGGGAGCGTACGGAATGACAGCGGTCAGTTCCTTTAGGTTTACATGATTCAGGTTGACAGACAGGTCTTGCAAAGCTTCCGGATTGGGTGTCGAGTAAATCCTGGCTCCCGTTCCGTCGTCGGCGAGCATATTCACATCCGCTTCCACCCGCCTGTCGTTCCCCAGGAATATGTAGTTATCCTCGTTGATATCGAATTTTCGATAGGCGATAATCGGATGAATTTGTGAGAACACAATTTTGATGCCATTGTCTTGCACGTCGGCTCTCAGCCCCAGATCCACTCCTTTTTTACGCTTGTCGTCCAGATAAATCAAATTGATTCCCGCTCCGGTGGAGTGCAGATAAGCATTCAGCCGGGACTCGAATACGAATTGTTTGTTCTTGGGGCCGTTTCGCACCCGTCCGTCCATTTTTACGCCGGTCGTATCCTGAAAGATGTGCATCTGTATAGTATCCAGTAAGATGCCTCCTGCATTCATCGTGTAAATATGGCCGCCTCCGTTCAGGCCGATTTCGGGGTCGGCATTCAGGTTCAGCTTCAATTCGTTGAGAGAGTAGCCCATAGCCGTCAGATAGTTGGCCACGGGGTTGTTTTTTCCCGACACCATATTGAGCGTCATGCGTGGCAGGAAAATCTTGAGTGAGTCCTGATTCAGATGCCGGCGTTGCAGTTGCTGGTCGGTCACAGCCATGAATTCTTCGCTTTTTTTCATCAGCGTCTCATAGCCGTCGCGGCCGTCAAGATGCAGTTTGAAGTCACCGGCCGAAATGTCGGCATACGTAGTGTCCGGGAGAGCCAGCACATTCATGGCCAAATCTTTGGGGCGGAATACCGAATCCTGCATTATGAGAGAGATATCCGATACCGTTCCGTGTACCGTATGAGCGTTTTTCAGGTTCGTACTGCCGTCCATGTGCAGGCACATGCCGGCCTTGAACGGTTTGTCTGTCAGGCGCAGGGCATACAGGTCGATGCTGCGCATATCCATACTGAAAGTCAGGTCGGTATTATGTCGGCTCAGCAGCGCGTCGATTCTGGAACGCATATCCAATAGCGGGTTATGGCTGTCGAGCGCGACGTGGCCGTTGCCTTTTTGCAATCCGGCATCCAGTTTGATGTCACTGAGATACAGTTGTCCGTATTGCAGGCTTTCTAATGTCATGTCGGCCTGCATCCGGGTATGTCGGCTGAAGAAATCCGTCCCGACGCCCTTGGCAGATGCCGTGAGAGACAGGCCGTACAGGGAATCTTTGGGTAAGAAATGATGGAGTTGCAGGTCCTTTATGGACAGTTTCGCCTGGTAGGCCATGCGTGCCGCGTCGAATCCTCCTTTTACTTGCACGTTTCCTTTTCCTTCCCTTAAACGGAGGTCGGCAGTGTATTTTTGTCCGTTCAGCCCCACATTCCCGTCCAGTCGCATTGGGGGCAGGGCTATGTCTTTCAGCGCCTCTTCTCCGGCCAATGCCCTCGCAAAATCGAGATTGCGTGTACGCAGGTTCAGATTCACGTGTCCCGACCTTCGTACGGAGTCCGCCAACCGGAACATCTTTCCGTCGGCTTTCAGTTCGAAAGCGCCGGCCAGCCGTGCTTCTACAGTCGTGAGGTTCAGCGTATCCAGATTCCCGTCGGCCGACAACCGTAAGATGACGGGGGAGTTGGGATAAGCCTTGACAAAGGCCGGGGGCAATCCTCCGGCAAACAATAATACGTCCTGTTTGCCCAGTTCTCCCATAAGTCGGGCGGACATTTTTCCTTGGGGCTGTTCGGCTACGGCGGAAAGGTCCATGTCAGCTTGTGTTCTGATGTAAGAATCCGGGGTGCGAAGTACCAGTTCGGGTACATGCAGAGAAGTGGAATCCATATTGAAGTGCCCTGTCAGCGAACGGATTTCCAGACCGCTTTTTTCTTTCATGTGCGTTTCGCGCAAAGCCAGTGAAAGCCCCAAGGCGTTTCCGTCGAATGTGATACTGTCGATGCCCAGGCCGATGTCCCGAAGTGCGATATGGTTGACATCCAGTCCTTCTGCGGTTTTCTCGTATGGCAGGTCGTAGAATAGCGAATCGGCATGCAAGTCGAAAGTTTCCACCGTGTACAAGGCTTGTCCTAAGTCTATGAGACCGTTCCGCAGGGCTGCCGTAAGGATTCCACCCG
>ULIZ01070088.1_pt1 | contig 18498 bp, 14 predicted proteins | sample 1950601 | NCBI WGS metagenome assembly ULIZ01 (sample SAMEA4835456, study PRJEB28245) | human gut metagenome | biome: gut microbiome; material: fecal sample | place: Denmark | collected 2008 | reverse complement strand
AATAAAGCAAAGCTATGGCAGGTTTCATCATACAGGTGCAATCTGCCATGCTCCCTTTTGTATGTACACTGGAAATCGGACATCCTCTGCATTATTTGAAGTGAGGCTATCATCCATGCCGGGCTTGCCCATCTGCCAGTAGTAAACCCTATGGGGGAGCCTAATACCCCACTCGCCTTTCGGCGGCGGGATGAGTGCCACTTAAAACAGCAAGCTGAACACGGGAAAATGTCTGTCGGGATTGGACAGGATACGGAAGATTATATCTCTCATGTAGCCGACTATGACACCTGCATTTTACGCATAATTCCGCAAAAGAACAGGTCTGGACTTTAATCCAGTTATTATTTCGAGGGACTTCTGCTTTAGGAGCAAAAGTGCATCAAAGATACACTAGTGTCATCTAAACGAAAAATCGTCGCCAAAACATACAAAATTATTCGGCAGAACATTATACATTCCCAAGCCGTGTCTGTTAGATATGATTCTGATTTTGTCTCCCCTTTTTTCGAACATAGTTCACCTGGCTATAGTCAAACTCGCTACGGAACCAAACTGTGAATGTCCAATGCGCATACCACATCTACTTCTACTAAGATTGGCTCATGTTATGACAGACTTCTATCATGGGTTTTGGTAAACAAGGTTTCTGCGACTGGATAATCCCTGCAATAAATGCATTTTGAGAACCCGGCAAACACTGAAGCGACATCTGGCAGAGTTAGTTAATGCATCTGCACAATATGTTCAAATCAACATTGTTTGAAATTCATCCCAGTACTTTGCTAAAACTGGCAGCAGCGTATTAGGAACAGATGAAAAGTCTGATTAAATCTGGACAATTTTATATTTTTAAGACTTTGCCTGAAGTATTTTCATTACCGTTTTCTCATTCACCGTATCCGCTGTAGAAATACGATGCGGACACAATCCAAACTTCGTAAGTATTCGGTCTTTGAGGGCATCACGCGATTGCTGGGATTCGCTTTCTTTATGGAAATGCCAACCGTCAACTTCTATTGCTTGAAGCGGACGCTTGGTGAGAGAGTTGTAAATCAAGAAGTCTACGTGTGAGAAAGGACTTTCGGCAAAAGTTTTTTCCTGTTCATCCAACACGCCCCAGTCTGCAATTAATCTTGACAGGGGATAGTGGCACAAAACTTCTGTGTTTGCCAATTCCAAATGAGCTATACCTTTGAGCAACATATTATACACAAGATGTTCAGACAGGTATCCGGATGCAACCGGATGAGCCTGCTCGTATGCCAAACGTTCTGCCGTATATTGCTTGTACAACAAATCAAAAACAGAATGGAGCTTGCTCTCCTTCACTTCAAAATTGTTGTACTGGATGTAGGCAATGAGTTGGGCTATGTTTGTGTCCTGCGGCATATCGTTGCCATTGGTCACTATGCACAAATGGGTTTTGGCTCGTGAGATGGCCACATTGAGCAGGTTGGGGTCATCGGAGAACTCTGTCGGAGCGTTATCAACCATGCTCATGATGATTGTGTCACACTCACGTCCCTGATACTTATGCACCGTGCTGGCAATGTCTGACCCAATGACTTTATTGATTTCCTCTGCTTGTGAGCGATAAGGAGTGATGATGCCCACAGTGCCCATATCCGCATATTCTGGCATCACTTCTTGGGTTATCACGTCAATCTCACGCTGGTTGAAATGCCCACGGGCATGATTCCCTTTGATTGTCCGCACCACCTGTAACACCTTGTCCTCGCCTTTGTCTGTCGTCATGGACACCAGTTCACCGTCATAGAATTTTTGATTGCAGAACTCGATTATTTTCGGATGGCAACGATAATGCTCACGGAGCAGCGTAACCGGCGCGTCCTTGAACACCTCCACACAAGATTGCAAGAAACTGTGTGTGGCGGCATTGTACTTGTCATCCACGTTGCATGTAGACAGGATAGCGTCCAATGCCTGAGCTTCTTCCCTGCTGACCACGTTAGGAAGCTGTTTGTCATCACCCACGATTACGGCATTCATGGCACAAGACAACGCCAACGCACCTGTCTTTATGTCCACCTGTGATGCCTCGTCCATAATCACATAGTCAAAAACCATATCCTTGCTGATGCAACTTTTGGCGGAATAGGTAGTGCTGAGCACGACCGGATATTCTTTCAAAAACTCCTCGGTTTTCGGCTTAATGTCTTTGGTGGTGAATCGTATCCTCTCTGAGGCTCGATAGCGTTTTGCCATCTTACTTTTCAACACCAAGAGAGATGCGGAACGCAATTCTGCCGTACACCGTTTGATGTCGATGGATTGCAGCGTTGTGGCAATAGCATCCAACTCTTGCTCTATTTCAGTCTTACGGGAAAAATAATAGGCAGATTCCAAACCCGTAACCACATCCGACGGCTTGCCTCCGAGAAACGAGAATATCCTCATACCCAATAAAAAAGTCCACTTCAGCCGAAACCAGATGTCAGCTTTGGGGCTGTTCTCTATCTTCAGTTGATAAAGATTGAGCAGTTTCATCAGTTTGGAAGAACGTTTGTCGTTCAGCCACTCATTGTCGGAAGATTCCAGTTGAAGCATGTCATTATACTTCGTTTCTTTCAGCAATGCGTCGTATTCTGCCTTCAACTGGGCTTGGCGTGTCTGGGCATCAAATCCTTGGGTCACGGTATGAAGCGAGTTTTGTGCTTGTTGTCTAGCAGGCTCTTCTTTTATCGCCCAACCGCTCATATCCGGATAATCGGGTTGATTGGCGATGAAAGCCTCTTTGTTCTGCACACTGCCCAGTTTCGCCACGATAAAGTCAAGACTTTCCCCTGCAAGTTTTTCCGCCACATTCTCAACGGCTGAATTATTGTTCGACACCACCAACACAGTTTTGTCTGCCAGCAACAGATTGGCAATGATGTTCAGAATGGTCTGTGTCTTGCCTGTACCCGGAGGACCTTGGATGATGCTTGTCTGATGCATCAATGCAGCTTCCACGGCAGCCTTTTGGCTTGCATTGCAACCGAAAGGAAAAAATACCTGTTTAGGCTCACGATAGACTGCCAACTTCGTCTTGTCGCCAAGATATTGTGCCAAAGGCACGTTGCCGCGCTTCAAGTCCACCAAGTCATACTGTTTGGACAAAATATTCTCGTCATCTTCGGTGGTCAGACCCGTTTCTGCGGCCAATTTCCGCAGATAATCCCAGGTGGAACCTCCATTTTTATCAAGTGGTGTACGGGTTACATACACATCATTTTCGTCAAAGTTTTCAGAATAACCGTTGGCATAAGTCACTCGGTAAAAAGTATGCCGGCCATCGGTGAAGCGAAGCAACTCGCTTACATCTGTTATATGCTTATTCCTGACATACAGTCCCTTTTCACCCATATCTATCGCTTCCGGATGCGTGAGATAAAGCAGTCTGGAGTGATTATAATTAAACACACGGGGCGAGGACAAGAACCGCACCATCCAAAGGCCGTTTTTGTTCTCGCTTATCGAAGCGACTTGTTCGGTGATGAACATTCGCTTGTCATCGCGTCGCTCCAAATCTACAATCATACACTGCTTTGCGTCCATACTATCACGGATTTATTTGTTGCCAACTGCGCCAAAATCGGCCAGCATACCTGAACCTAATCCTTTAATATGACCTTTATACCAAGATGCAAGACCTCGGAAACTTTTTCTATGAAAGCCTTTTTCATTGGATTGTTGCTGTGAGTTATTAGCAGCCATCCTCCACCCAAATCCCGCTGGCTTCGGCCATATTTGGCATCCCTTCGATTTGAAATCACTGGAACTTTACAAAACTTCAAGTTATACTCTTCTACCACTTGGCGCACTTTTGCAACCCCGATTTTCTGCACGACCGCAACCAGCGTTTCTGCGGCAGTCTTTTCAGAGATGACAGTTCCATCCGGAAATTCCACAGACAGATCTCTTGCCGGACCTCGCTCTATCTTTCCCTCTGAACTTGAGAGGTGATTCCGATGAGTTACCTCCGGATCAAGCACCATTTCCTTGGCATCGGTTAATTCCGCTGCAAAATTACGCTTACGGCTCAAATGAACGCTCAATGGTTGTCCGGGCACATAATCCACTACCAACACCAACTCCCGCTTTACGGGCTGCAATGCTGGCTCAATGGTCTTGCTCAACACCGGAAGAATTTCTTTCTTGATGATGTTTTCTTCCAATTCATTGGCCTTCTTTTCAAGGTTCTCATCTACTGGAAGCCCTTCTTTGCGAAGGGTTTCCATGGCTTCGTATAGTTTGCTTAATCTGGACATATTTAAATTATTAACATAGTGTATAATCTTTATGAGTACTAATCTCATTCACTCTCTATTTCCTTATATATTTTGTATTCAAATTCTAACAAATGGTTTATGTCTTCATCTCTTCTCACCACTCTTGTAACTCTAAGTGCAGCAAATTTATGATTGCGATTCTCCAACAGCACAATTTCCCCAACGTTAACAGACTTAGCCCGTGAACTAAAATCAAAATTAATAAACTCGTTAGGAGACGGAAATTCAGTATAATTAGGATTATATCCCAATCTATATATGTAATCTCTATAACAATGAATAGAATTATGCCCACATTCACTCCAATGAGTAACAAATATATAATCACCTTCCCCTATAGTATATGAACCACTATTCCTCTTATAGTCAAAGGATGCTTTCCCTTCAAAAACAGGGTTTTGGAATTCTATTTGTTCTATACTAAGTTTTGTTGTAATCTGGTCTGATATTATTGATGAAATAAACGGATTACTCCCAAGTGGCGGCTTTTTCTTTATATCCTCATCATAAATACGTTCTAGAAGTTCTTGATAGTTATCATAATACTGACCATTATCAAAATCTACATACTTTAATCCTGAAAGAAATGTTGGAAGTTTACGTACTTGGAAATTTCTTTTGATTACTGGAATAATAAATCGTTTATCATCATTATCCATCATTTCTGCTGCTAAGATTCGTTTTTCATATCCGGCCCCTCCTATTCCGCCATTAGCTTTCTCTATATATTTGTCACTACACACGCACAATACAAAATGAGATGTTGTAAGCCCTTGCTCCATAAAGAATGACAAATCGTTACCTAACCTAGCATCCCATTGATCCAGTATTGCATCAATTCCATGATGTCGTAAATCAGATGCGAGTTTTAACACCCAATTTTTATGTTCTTCATTATCCCAGGCATAGGATATAAATGCTTTCTTAATCTCTGATTCCATGTTTAGTAATTATTCGATTATAATTGATATCATCCAAGATTGCTAATCTCAAAATTTTAAGACATAACTATTTTATTAAATTACTTATATCATAATCAAACTCTTGTAATTTCAGCGCACTATCAATGACGAAATCAATACAAAATCGACAATCACTCGCTCGCAAATTGAATCTGCTTTCATAGTAGTCTTTTGGCATTGAACGATATTCACGACCACCATTGCCCCAATAAACATTTGTTTCTGGAGTAATGTATTCAAAAAAGGCATATTTTCGGTAATCAATACCAAGAGCAGTAATTTTCAATATCTCACGTATCCGATTAGTTGTTTCCGTAACATCACGAAACCATCGTTCGCCAAATTTTTCATCATGTCCAATAAGTTTTTGATACTCGCTACCTATTTTTCTGCCTACATCAGTTATGCTATTTATATGATACTTTCCTCTTTTACTATCTTCATAAGATGATAACAATTCCATAAATGCTATTTTAGCATTCACCATACAATTGTAGAGATCATTTTTTACAAGATATTCTTCTGCCGCATCAATGTATGTTTTTACTTCGTTATATGAAATTAAAGATGATACAGATACTGATGAAAAATCCAGCCCAAATTGTATTTTCGTATTCTGACTTAAAAAATCAGCCATAGTTATACGACTTATTTCAACATCACTCTTAGAAGGGAATAATCCTTTATGTTTTATGTTAACACGCCTTTCCTTAAGAATGCGCATTGATTCCTTAAGTGTTAATTCTGGAATTTTGTTCCAGTAATCCATAAATACATTTTCTCCTTTCATTCCTTTATTTTCCGCAACCAAAAGAAGAAACATCTCCGCACAATCATGAAATGACAGAATCGAAAAGCCTGCAACCATATCAACTTGCATTGACTGTTGCGCGCCGAGATTGTACAAGTACTTAATAATTGCCAATCTCCTGATAATTATTTCTTTATCAAGATTACTCATATATTTATGATTCGTATTGTTCCCGTGTTATAGATGTTTGAGGATCGACTATTAACACTTCATCGTAAGTAAGATTATAAAGATGATAAATTAACAAGTCAATTTGTTGTTCTAATGCAGTTATGTCTGTGTCCACTGCTAAACGTTTAGCATTGAATATAGAACTGACTAAATTATCTATTTCCAAAAAATTTATATTCACTGGTACACACATACATGAGAGATAAGGTGCTGTAAATGGCAAATAATTACCAGACATTCTCAATCCCTCGAAATAGCACTCATATATATAATTAAATAATTTACTATGTATCCATCCCATTAACTTTAAAGGACTAACTTTTATGCTATGCAGACAATTGGTATTGATTGATGCATATTCACCTTTCTCGTCAAAAAAGCCTTCAAGACGGAGTGACATTTTTGCAATTATAATTTTGGGACTATTATAAAGATTATATCGATTTATCCCTAATATTTTTGCATTATTGGGTAGCATTGGGTATAAATACTGTTCTCCTTTGTCAGTCAAAGTGCGAGCTCCCCAAAAGTTACAATACGGATCTATCGTTCCTGTATTGATAAGTTTGAGTCCTATTTTTTCATCATTATATAATGAATTGTGAAACTCGTCTGCTTCAGAAGCAGTAGATGTTGCATTGATCTTACAAACATCTAAAATTGATTTACTTTTAAGAAGAATTTTTTTGGTTAATTTATACTTGGTGCTAAGTATGAACCCCCAATTGTTTTCTGGTAATTCTGATAGTTGCGAAGAATTGAATTTATGCTCAATTTTATATTTGTCAATAGCTATAAACTCATAAGTTTTAGTATCAGAAGATTTGCGAATAATACTAACAACTGGATATGTATCAGCATCAAAAACACTATCCCTTGAAACGTCTAACACAGTTGTTATTTTTGCATTAGTCATCAAGTAAGCACGTAATGTTTTGCCGTAATTGGCTGAAAGATATTTGTTAGGAGTTATAAAAGATAATGTACCACCATCACATAATAAGTTTAGGCCTTTTTCAAAGAAATAAACATACATATCTACCGTACCTTTTGAAGTTTGGAAAAGACTTTTTAAGTACTTGTAATTTGTATTACCGAGCGATTTTTTCAAATCTATAGCACTTATATACGGCGGATTACCAATCACAATATCGAATCCCTCTTTTACGTTAAACATCCATTCAGGATCGAAATATGGTGAAGAGACATTTTGGTTGAACATGTCCCAAGCAGCCAATTGCTGAGCTTCAGCATTACCCACAGCACCACAATCTTCCAACATATTAGCTATTTTCAGACGCAAATCGTTTACAATCTGCCGATATTTACGCTTGGTGCGTACAGTCTTTGCCCCGAAGATTTTGTGCTTGGCAATCTTCAATTCACTTTCTTTTGCCTTTATCTCCGCACTATCAAACAAAGATGCATCTTTCTTATCCAATCCTATCAACGTATTGGCTGCCACAAATTTCGCTTCAAGGTTCGGGAGCGGACGAATGCCAAAGTTTTCAACAGGATTATCATTGGATTTCTGGTCAACGACCAATGAAATAAAGAAGCGCAACTTACTAATCTGAATGGCGATAGGCTGTATATCGACACCGTAAATGCAATTTTCAATCAAATAGAGTTTACGGGCATAATCTGGGCGATTGACACTTTCATCAAAACTACGCTCGATGTCCGCAATGATTTCCCGGCGTTCATCAGAAGATGCCGTGCGATAGGCATCCGATGTTTCATCAATAGCCTTATTGAGCATCATCTCCTTCCATTGCGTATTATCGGGGTCAATACGGCTAAGAATATGCACCATCTGTTGCAGCATACCCATAGGGAAAGCTCCAGAACCACAGGCCGGGTCAAGAACTTTGCAGTTATAGAGCGATTGCATGATTTGTTTTCGCTGCTCTTCGGTAAAGTTAACAACCTCGTCTGTATATTGCATCAATTGACGGTATTGAGTTTCAAGGTCATCACCCACGGTGCGTTTGAGGTGAGCAACCAGACTTTCGTCCACCATATATTGCACAATCTCCCGAGGGGTATAGAACGAGCCGGTCTGTTTTCTGGCTGTAGTCTGCGTCTCTGGATTGTAGGATGCAAGCAGGTTTTCGAACACTTTGCCCAACAATTCCGGGTCAAGTGATACCTCCTTTCGAATGGTGTATTTTCCTCTACGGTAAAATTGTAACGTTTCAGTATATCAATTATTCCTCGGGCTGAAACTTTCTTCTTTTTCTTGTCTCCGTACCATTCCGACAGGTCTATATTCTTGCCGACCTCCTCGCCAAAGAAAAGATAATCAGGAACTATCAACGCTTTCTTCACTGCTTCTCGGTCACTAAAGCCATCATAATACAAATCCTTGTCTTTCTCATCCAAACAATCGAACAGTCCTCCGTTCAAGAACGGAACCGTCTTGTTCGCTAAATCGACAAACAACTGCGGGTTCTTAAAATAGTACTCATAGCGCATCAGCTTGTTGTTATCATAATCCCCACGGCCTTTTCTGAAATGCCTCTCTGAAAGCTCTTTACTTCCTTCCGGCGTAATAGGACTATTGAGCATGGCAAAGAAGAGATTCTGTAAGATGGCTTTGTAATACTTGCTTTCATCGGATTTATAAAACAAATCAACTTTTGCATGCGGATTAAAGCTCGCTATCAGATTGTCTGCAATATATTTTTCGTCAAAAAACTCGTCAGGCACAAGGTGGCGTTGCTTCAGGAACCAAACAAAAATCAAGCGGGTAATCAGGCGGATGGCACTCTCATTGTTAAACTTATCATCATCCGTCTTGTCGTTAAGGTCATTGGGGAAACGTATGATTTTAATGGCCCAAGCATACCAATCGCTCAACTCCTGATAGAATTCCTTTGTAAGCACCTCGACAGAGAAACGACTGCGCAAATCTTCTGCATTGACAACACGGCCTTTTTCATTCAGGTACTTGTTGGGGGTGTAATAGGCAATGCCTTTCCCGAGGAAATAACTATACCGGCGTGGGTTGCTATAATTCCGTGTGATACGAGCCGAGTCATCTTTCACTTCGAGCGTAATCTCAATAAGCGAAAAGCGATAGTTATCGTTATTATCTTCAGGAACAAAGATTACCAAGGCCCTGTCTTCCATTTCGTCGGCCAACATGCGGAACGCTTCTTTTGAAAGCGAAATACGGGCATCATTCTTTGAATTGTGTTTTACCTCGTACACCACCAGGTCAAGAGTATCTGACGAACCCAATTTTATAGCTTGGGTAGTATATTTCATTTTGGTTCTAAACTCCACGGGAGTTGTAGATGACATAAAATCCTCAGGTAAAAAACTGTTTTGTAGAAAGTTGACAAACTCCTGTCGATTATATATTCTGTTAAATTCCATTTTGAGTCTTTTTTTATTGTAATTCTTCACTTAAAATCAATGTCTCTTCACCTTCATCCACCTTGTTTTGGCTATTAATCATACGTGCCAAGTATTCAGAGGAGATTCTCAACGGCAATTTTGCGGCATCTTTGGGAACTAATTGATTGATAAATCTTATCTCATATCCCGACAATGCATCAGCCTTAATGACCTGAACCAAATCAGACAAATAATCCTTAGGCAGTAACTGATTTTTCATCAAGACTTTTACTTTGGCCAAGGCATTTATCAACTCTTTCTCATTTCGCTCTGTTACATCGCTGCTGAATAAAGAGGCTTTCACCTTTTGATACACAGCATCGAAATCACGAGTGAAATCAACAGGTTGTTCACTTTTATCTGCATCAAAAAGCGAAATCGCCTCTTCGGCTGGAATCATTACCGGACTATTTATCGTATCTCCTATCTTAAATACAAAATCGTCTCCTTTACGCCCGAACATCAATACTCCTTTTCTTGGCTTCTTCATATTACGTGCAGTCCTTGCACGATGTGGAAGCTCCATAGCCTGGTCATACGCATCGGTACCTTTCAGGCTGTTTAGCAATTTACGATAAGGAGTATCCCACGATGCTTCCTCACTACGGGCGAATTCCTTACGGTAACGTTCCTTAAAATAGGCTTGCAAATCTTCTTCCTTGGTAAGAGCCTTTGTATCCTCTCCCATAATGGCGTGAATCATGGCCATCTTAAGCGTAGAAATTTCCTTTGTCCTGGTCTCGGCTTCACCTACGTCTGTCGGAAAATAATTATAAATGTATAGTTTATCAAACACCTTTTTGTTGATACGATTAATACGACCTATACGCTGAATGACACGAGTCGGGTTATAAGGTATATCGTAATTGAAAATCGCTCCGGCACGATGCAAGTTATATCCCTCGGATATGGCATCTGTCGCCACCAATATGTGATAATCGTTCCGTTGCAAGATGGATTTTAGTCCCGCATCGAAATTGGCGCGAATACAGTCTTTATTGGCCGAGGTGGCATCCGCCGAAGTATATTTCATCACAGGAAGTCCGGCATTCGCAAGAGCTTCGCCCAGGTAATTCACCGTATCAGCAAATTCTGAGAATACAACCAACTTTCTGTTCGGCTCATTCTTCATCTGTTTGCGAACAATGTCAATAAACGAATCCAGCTTAGGGTCAGATTTCACCATATTGTCTTTGCCAAACCACTGCACACGCAAATTCTTCAACAACTGGATATCAGCCTCAACATCGGTCACGAAATCATCCTTCACATATTTCATGTCTATCTCAAAGAATCCTCGATCTTCATATTTCTCGAAAAGTTCCTCAATCTCTTCCGTTCCATCCCCACCCGACTCATAAAAAGCCTCGACATCCGGCAGATTTCCTTTCTTAAATACCGGAATCTTATGACGCTTCTCTATCCAACGAAGCAAATGCTCTGAGGATTGGATCATATATCCCAATGATGCCTGAAATGCCGCAACCGAACTCTCAAAACGAGCGACCAATAAATGGCGCATGAAGCTCGATATGTTTGTCTGTCGGCCAAGCAGAAGATTGAACTTGACACCGGTCTTATCTTCAAGTTCCTTTGCCAATTTGTCTTTCAGTTCTTCGCGTATATAAAGGACAGGTGAATAGCGGGCTGCCTTAAAACGATAAACCGAGTCACTGCCTCCTTCTGATTTACTAATTCTGTCAAGAGTAGAAAGGTACAACTCTTTCAGCCCACTCAAATCATATTCCAATTCTTCTGGATCATCCGGTAATACCAGCTGAATATTCTGTTGCTTTAAATTATTGGCATATTCCGGTATATCCTGCAAATCCAACCGCGAACGACGTATGACCAAAGGACTTATAATTGAGCGGATTTTTTTTGCTATGTCATCAACCTCTGCCTTAATCTCATCATCGGTTATCTTTTCAGCCTTTTGTTTCTCACGCAAAGTCTTATACCTGCTCATTAAATCCTTAAATGATGCCCCTAGATTTTCAACGGTTTTAAGCGTAGAACAAGACGGTATCTGGAACAACTTGATCATCGCATAAATGTCCGCCGGTTGATTGTTAAAAGGGGTAGCCGTAAGCAATAACACTTTATTTCCTGAACAAAGATTATGTAACAAGGCATAATCCTGTGTATATTCGTTGCGGAAACGATGAGCCTCGTCTATAATTATCAGGAACTGTTCCCCCTCTTTGGACAACTCTTGATAATATAAAACTGCATCCTCAATTTTCCCCGCACTGAAAACGGTAGCGGTAAATCCGAATTCATCACGATAACCTTCCCACTGCTTATACAAATGCGGAGGACACACAATTATAGTCCGTAATCTCAAATTACGTGCAATGGTAGAAGCTATCACACTTTTGCCTAATCCGACGACATCGGCTATGATAGCTCCATTGTGATTATTCAACGCATTCAGAGCCATTTGTACGGCATCAGTCTGATACCTTAAATTTGAATACTTCCCTTCGGTTATATCATACGGAGTCAATATATTATTGGATGTAGGGATATTGAAGTATTCTTTAAGGACTCTGATATACATTAGATAAGGTGAGTAAATTTTATCGTACCAGATACGAGTCATCACTTTATTATTCCAATCATCCAGAATGTCCTTGCTCACAATCACTACAGAAGTCTCCCACAGCTCATCGAAGAGTCTTTTACCCTCGTCATAATCTTGTTTGTCATTGAAGCGGGCATTCAACTCCAGGCGTCCTTTCAACCCTTGATAGGACAGATTACTTGATCCTGTAATTAAGACACCTGGTAACTCTCCACCCTCATTCACTAAATCGTTATAGGCGAACAAATACATCTTAGAGTGACAAGGTTCAAGTGTTTTACGTATTTCAAGTGTGCCATCCAGAACTTTCCCATAAAACATTTTGAATTGTTCTTGTTTTTCAGCCGTATCCAAAAAATCAGACTCATTAATCAATTTTACAAGCTGTTCATAATATTCTTCTTTTACAGCACCCCGCGAGATTAATCTTTTTCGAATAGCCTCAACCTCACAAATATGACCGGATATTTGTAAATCGACATCCAATCCTACCAATATCCTTATTTGTTTGTTCTTCAGATTATCCGATAACTGTACATAACCGGAAAAATAGAAATAGCCAACCAATATGTCAACCGCATTTGTCTTAGGCAATATGCCATTGATGATGTCTGATAAGAATTTTTCTTTATTTGTAATAAAACTGCTGCTCATAATGTCATGATATAAGGTTATTTCAACGCATCCAAATATGCCAGACCTTTTTCAGTCAATACATACCCCCCTGTCTTTAGCGAGCCTTGGTACTCTATTAAACGCAAAGGATCAGAAGACAGTTGTTTTATGATACGCTCTAATGTTGCCTTTGAAATATCCATCAGTTCCAATAATGCTTTTCTCTTTATATACGGAGACTTGGAGATTTCCAATAAAACAGACAAAGCATTTTTATTTATAGCCTCATTTATAGCCTCATTTATAGCCTCATTTAATGGCTCGCTCGCATTTTCAAACCCCTCCCTGCAAGGAATCTCAATCAAAAAATAGGTTCTGTCCTCATCCGTTTCAATCCTAGCAGGCTCTGAACCGTTCCTTCGTAACTCATCCTGTATCGTAGGAATACCCGTTGCACGACCTTCTGACAACTGAAGTTCTTTCAGGTAGTCACCCAAACGACGATTGCGGTAGCGGCGTGACTTCAGATGTTCGGCTTTATGAATGGCATCCAGACTGATTGAACGGTCCGGTCCTGCATAACTGAGGATGGAAATCTTTTTCGGTTCGATGGTTATCTCTACCGGTTCTCGCTCCTGATAATCTCTATGATAAAGTGCATTAACAACCGCTTCCTCAATGGCCTGATAAGGGTAGTTGAAGAATGTGATTGATTCCGCCTTGTCTTTAGGTTTGATAATTCGCTTTTTGATTACATTCGTCCGGATATAGTCCAAAGTCTGTTTGATCATTTCCGGAACAGGCCCTACTATCTTGGGAACTTCTATCATGTTGTTTGGATTCTCAATGCACCCTTCCGGGAATATGACAATGTCCACCTGTGTTGTAGGAAAGAATTTCGCCGGATTCTTGCTGAACATCATCGCCGCCACATTTTTAAGTGTTTGATGCTCGGTCGGCCCAGTCAACAAGTCCATCTGACCCAATATTTCTACAAATGGTTTGCTTTCAAAGTCATTTGCCAAACGACTGCCTACTGTCTGAAGATAATCCAATACCAACGCCGGAGAGATATCCGAAATCTCAATCCGCTCATTTCCTCTTTCATCAAAAGGCGTTCTATTAGCCATCTCCCTGAGTTCGTCAAGCACCTCGCCTTTTGCCTCAATGGTACTTGTTCCGCTGCGGATATACCATTTGCTTGGAGATTGTTTTGCCGTAACTCGCTCTCTTACATTATACGGGCGGTTAACCCCGGCAGGAGCCCATATCACAAGAACACTCTTCCCATCAACTTCTTGCACATCAATACGAGGCATATAGTAAGGTTCTATCTTGTTATTGTACCCAACCATGTCCTTCTGTATATCGTTCAATGCCTCAATAGGCACACCTGTAACCGGTCTTTTGGCAATTCCTGTCCGTTCCTCTTCCTCTATCCCCACCACGATATATCCACCGCCAATGTTGTCAAAATCATTGGCAAAAGCACAGATTGTCCGATAGATTTTATCAGGATTCCATCCTTTCTTAAACTCAATGCGGTTGGATTCTATCTTGCGCTTGTTAAGCAAGTCTTCTATGTTAATTGGTATTGCCATGCTATTGGAGATAGGTTGAATTATTTTTCTTTTCTACATAAAGCAACTCCCTCACATCCACATTCAGGACTTCAGCGATGCGAAACAATGTTTCGAGATCTGGCTGCGATGTGTTTGTACACCAACGAGACACAGAACAAGTATTTTTACCAATCTGCTCGGACAGCCATTTTGCCGTCCTGTTTTGTTCAACAAGTACTACCTTTATTCTATTTAGTTGCTTCATACAGAAAAGACTTATAGTTTGATGCAAATGTACAAAATTTGATTGCAAAAACACATATAAATGCAGGAGTTTTTTCCGAAGTATTTTGATTTATAACACAACAGCTAAATTTTGAAGATTAAAGTATGTTGAATATGTTTTTCTACGCAAAATATTGCTTTTTATATGACCGTGATTTTTAACGAAAGCTCGTTAGGATAACAAAGAGGATTACACTTTCCACCAAATCTTTTTCGCCATTTTGTCAATATCCACCGAATTTTCCACTCGCAGACTGATATTTGAGTGATGTTTCATGAAAAGCGATATGAGAATAGAATTTATTTGCTAATTTTGCATCGGTTTAGAGACAATACAAACACGAACAATGCGTAGATACAGAATGGACATATTATCGATAGCAACAGCAATTCAGAGCAATAAACGCACTGAATTTGTGTCGTGTGTCCATGTTTCACGCATTGAACCTCGTATTACAAATACTTTCCAACGAACATAACAAGTACAATATTGTACTTTGAATGAGAATATAAGCCGAATAGTTGGAGAGTCTTTATAAACTTTCCAACTATTTTGTTTTATGCCCATTTGTGACAGTCGCCTTTGTGATACTCTTCTGTCATTTCCGTCTGATGGGCTATTGGCAACCAAATTATTAACATGCAGTGATGCACATAAATTGAGAGAAATGAATTTTAAATTTGATGGCAACAAGGTGTTCTTTACATCTGACACCCATTTTTATCATGGGAATATCATCCGTTTCTGCAACAGACCATTCAAGGATGTAGATATGATGAATGAAACCATTATATCCAACTGGAATAATACAGTCGGACAAGATGATATTGTTTTTCACTTGGGAGATTTTTGTCTTGGAGGTTCTGCAGAGTGGACAAAAATGCTTGACCGATTGAATGGCAGGATATATCTGATTATGGGCAACCACGATTTGAAGAATATACGCCAAGGTTACATTGACAAGTTTGAGCATGTTGCAATGCAGACGCATATAGAGGTAGGCAAACAGAAGATTTATTTGAACCATTACCCTTTTCTATGCTTTGATGGTGGATATAAAGATGTGTGGCAACTGTTCGGACATGTTCACACGAGAAAGAACAATACGGGAATTGATGCAGCCCGGCTTCAATACCTCTACCCGACACAGTACGATGTCGGGGTTGACAACAATAACTTTACACCGGTATCATTTGAACAAGTCAAGAGAATAATAACCAAACAAATTGAGAAAGGAGGACAGTAGAATGAAGATACAATATATGAGCGACCTACATTTGGAATTCTGTGATAACAGCAGGTGGATGAAACATAATGAATTGCCGGTAACAGGCGATATTTTGGTACTTGCCGGAGATATATTCTATTTGAAAAACAAGATTGCACCTCTAAGTAATTTCTGGAAATGGGCTTCAGCGAATTATCGTCAGGTGCTCATTGTACCCGGGAACCATGAGTATTACAATTATTGTGATGTAATGGATAATGGATTGCAATGGAATTGGATGTTCAAGAACAATATAGGATATTATCAAAATCAGGTAGTGAGGATTGATGGCACCGACTTTATCATGAGTACTTTATGGTCTCAAATTTCTCCTTCCGACGAATATTTTGTATGGAAGGGTATGAATGATTTCCGGCAGATAATGTATAATGGCAAACTGCTCCAAACAGAGGAGTTTAACCAAATGCATAACTTTTGTTTGGATTTCATAAAGCGAAGTCTGGCAGAAAGCACAGCAGAACACATTGTAGTGGTAACACATCATCTTCCCACATTGGAGGTTGTTGCTCCTCACCATAGAGGTTCTGTGCTGAACAGTGCATTTGCTACTGATTTGAGCAAACTCATAGCAGGCAGTCGTATTGATGCGTGGATTTACGGGCATTCACACACAAATATTGATGCTGAAATTAACGGGACAAAAGTCATTTGCAATCAGATGGGATATGTATTTGACAACGAACATATCAGCAATGGTTTTAATCCGGGCAAGTGCTTAATCTTGTGACAAGCAGATTCATCTAACACGCTCTAAGGCCTCAATGTATCATATAGTTAATAGAAAAGCACCTATTTCAATATTATATGATACGTTGGGGCTTAATATTTTCAGTTAGTCACACGAAAAAAATCTTGCTTGTCAAAGGAAAGTTACCTTTACTTTATCCTTGTACTCATATATACGCCTAATAAAGTAAAGTCAGAACAAAGGGAAGAAAAGAGATGGCTTCGCCAAGCAGACCAACCGATTTACCTAAGTCCACACACGACACAACCTATTTTTCTTTTGGCTGCAAAAATATTCGTGACTGCATCTTGTTTTTAGTTGACTTCAGTTGGTGAAATTACCACTTATTTCGTATCTTCGCACCAGATAGAAAACAGGTGGACTTCGGACGGGGAAACGGCAGTTTTCCCGTTGGTTCCGATTCAAGAGAAAAGAACGGCAAAAAGGGCGGTTTTGGGCCTGAAAAACAAGTGAAAAATGGCTTTTCTACCGTTTAAACGCCAATTCTTTTGTTTTCAAGCAGTTCGATATGCTGCATCGGGAAGTAGATGAATGTGAGTTAACACTTACATTTACCATTGAAAGGACGTCACAACCTGATTAGGGACTATCCATAATTTTGTGTAAATGTAAACAGGATTCAGTTATAAGTTTCTTATATCTGAATCCCGTTTACAAAAATAAGCATAAATTGGTTCATAATCAATTCCCAGTTAGTAATCGGCATCGTCCATTTCTTCTCAATCTCCATCAAAGAAAGGTATACCATTTTCTTCACAGCATCATCCGACGGGAATGAAAGCTTTGATTTAGTGTACTTTCTTATCTTCCCATTCTGATTTTCAATGAGGTTTGTAGTGTATATTATTTTCCTGATTTCCACTAGGAACTGGAAGAAAACTGTCAAGTCATCCCAGTTATTCCGCCATGAGAGGATGACATAAGGGTACTTCCCTCCCCATTTCTTTTCCAAATTATCCAGTTCCACGGCGGCAGCCTCCTTGTTGGGCGCGTTATAGATGTTCTTCATATCGGCCGTAAACTCTTTCTTGTCCTTGTAAACGATATATTTACAGGAGTTTCGAATCTGATGTACGACACATATTTACGTAGAAGACTGAGGAAATACGACACGTATGGTGTCGGTAAATCCGTTCAGGTTGTCAGTGCAAGTAATCAGTATGTCCTGCACTCCGCAGGCCTTCAAATCAGTCAGGGCACCCATCCAGAATGAAGAACTTTCCGACTTTCCCCCCACATGCCAAAGACTTCTTTCAAACCGTTCTGTTTCAGGCCGACACAGAGATAGACAGTCTTGTTAATGATTTTTCCGTTGTCACGAACTTTGAATACAATACCGTCCATCCAAACAATAAGATAGATCGGATCCAAAGGGCGGTTCTGCCATTCCTGAGCAGTTTGATTGACTTTATTCGTCTCCAATACCTGCGCGTGTAGCTGCTTCAAAAACTTATTGCTATCAGCTTCCGTTTAGAACTGACTAAGGAACTCCTTACTTAATACCTCATCAAGCAATACATGATTCTTCTCTTTCATAATCTTCGTCATTTTGCAAAGCCATTAAATAAAAAATACGGAATTCCTACTGAATCCCGTATTTTCCATTTACACAAAATATTTTATAGTGCGGCCCAATCCAAGCCTGGAAGGCAAAACATAGATTATCTCTATACCCTTCCGCCGAAAATCTTTCGAACGACGGAAAGGTATAGCCACTGTGAAGCGAAGGCGTTTTTAAGATAATCTAGAAGCTATACCTAAATTTCAA
>ULIZ01061455.1_pt1 | contig 18552 bp, 10 predicted proteins | sample 1950601 | NCBI WGS metagenome assembly ULIZ01 (sample SAMEA4835456, study PRJEB28245) | human gut metagenome | biome: gut microbiome; material: fecal sample | place: Denmark | collected 2008 | reverse complement strand
GCCAATCTTACTTTCACCTATCTTGGAATGACACCAAAAACAATCAAAGCAACATCTAACATGATGATTACCTTGGTTGACGACCAGAAGTCTTTGAACGAGGTCGTTGTCATTGGTTATGGTCGCGCTAAGAAGAACGACTTGACTGGTTCTGTTACAGCTATCAAGCCAGATGAGATGTCAAAGGGTATCACAAGCAGTGCCTCTGATATGTTGGTAGGTAAGATTGCCGGTGTAGATGTACAGACTGGTGGCGGTCAGCCAGGTACCGGTGCACAGATTCGTATCCGTGGTGGTGCTTCTCTGAGTGCTTCTAATGACCCTCTCTACGTAATCGATGGTTTGGCTATTGACAACAATACCAACAAGGGTATGAGTAACGTCTTAGCCATGATTAACCCTAACGATATCGAGAGCTTCACTGTATTGAAAGATGCTTCTGCTACAGCTATTTACGGATCCCGTGCTTCTAATGGTGTCATCATCATTACAACCAAGAAGGGACGTTCTGGCCAGAAACCATCTGTTACTTATAATGGCAACGTAACACTGTCAACCATCCAGAAGAAATATGATGTGATGAATGCCAGCGAGTACAAGCAGGCTCTTACCTCTCTTGGTATCGACACAAGCACATTAGGCAGTTACGATACAGACTGGCAGAATGAGATTTTCCGCACCTCTGTTTCTACTAATCACAACATTAGTATTCAGGGTGGTCTGAAGAATATGCCTTATCGCGTCAGCTTAGGTTTCGAAGACAACAATGGTATTGTCAAGACAACATGGATGAAGCGTTTCAATACATCTGTCAATGTTGCTCCTTCTTTCCTCGATAAGCACTTGAACTTCAACTTCACAGCGAAGTATATGTTCGAGAAGGACCGCTATGCAAAAGTTGGTGATGCTATCGGTAATGCATTGTCAATGGATCCTACACAGCCTGTATATGGAAATGGTGAAGACTACAAATACGTTGGTGGATATTTCCAGTACTTGCAGAACAAGAGCGACCAGATTAGCGATCCTGATTGGAAGAAGATGGCTGCCTCTCAAGTTACACAGAACCCAGTTGCAGCTCTCGACAACTACAAGTGTATAGCAAAGTCTAATGATATTTCAGGAAACCTTGAGGTAGACTACAAGATTCATGGCTTCGAAGACTTGCATTTGCATGCTGCCATCGGTGCCCAGTATACAGATGGTAAGCAGAATGAAGACATTTCCAAGTATTCCTTCTCTAACAACTATTTTGGATATTATGGCACTGACCATCAATACAAATATAGCATCGAAGGAAAAGCTTTTGCTGAATATGCACACAAGTTCGGTGTTCATGATATCGACATCATGGCAGGTGCAGAGCAGAGCCACTACCACAGAACAGGCTATAACTACGGAAGTGGTATTGATGAGTACTTGAGAGACAACAATCCTCAGTTCGTTGAAGCAGATGGTAAAATGAACTATATATATAGTCCAACGTATCAGAAGAACACCATGTGGAAGGCTCACAACTCATTGGTGTCTTACTTCGGACGTTTTAATTACAACTTGTTAGATCGCTATTTGCTTACAGCAACATTCCGTGCCGATGGTTCTTCTCGTTTCAAAAAAGGCAAGAAGTGGGGTTACTTCCCTGCTGCAGCCTTTGCTTGGAAGATTAACAACGAACCTTTCTTGAAGGACGCAAAATGGCTTGATGAGTTGAAGCTCCGCTTGGGTTGGGGTATGACTGGTCAGCAGAATGGTATTCCAGACTTCTACTATACTCCTGTATATACAGTCAGCGATACTTATGCACAGTATCCATTTGGTGACAAATATTATATAACCATGCGTCCATCAGCATACAATCCTGAATTGACTTGGGAAAAGACAACAACCTACAATGCTGGTTTAGACTTCACCGCTCTCAATGGTCGTTTCGGTATGAATGTGGATGGTTACTATCGTAAGACTACCGACCTTCTGTCAACAATTGCCGTCGCCGGTGGTACTACCTTTGGCGACCAGCTTCTGAAGAATATTGGTTCTTTGGAAAACTATGGTGTTGAATTGGCATTCGATGTCAAGCCTATTGTTACAAAGGACTTCATATGGGATGTAACCTACAACGTAGGATGGAACCACAACGAAATTACACAATTGGATGCAGGTTTGCAAGACTGGGTATGGACTGGAGATAAAGTATCTCGTGGTAACAACACCAAGATTCAGGTAAACAAGGTAGGTCAGCCTATCAAATCATTCTATGTTTTCCAGCAGGTTTATGATGAAAACGGCAAACCTATCGAGGGTCTGTATGTTGACCGCGACGGAAATGGTACAATCGATGATGACGACCGCTATTGCTACAAGAGCCCAGCTCCTGACGTAATCATGGGTCTCACCACCAAGTTCATCTATAAGAACTGGGACTTCAGTGCAGCATTCCATGCCTCAATCGGCAACTATGTTTACTACGATTTCTTGAACGAGAAGGCAGTTTTAGCCGACCTCAGTAAAGACAACATCTTCAGAAATACTACAGCAGAAGCTGTTGATCTTGGTTTCTGGGGTAAAACCTCAAAAGCAACCAACACCAGTGACTACTTCGTACGCAATGCTTCTTACTTGAAGTGTACAAACATGACATTGGGATATAGCTTCCCTGCATTGATCAAGGTTGGTGCTGAGAAGATTTGCAGTGGTCGAATTTTCTTCACAGTTCAGAACCCATTCATCATTTCCAAGTATAAGGGTATTGACCCTGAGGTAAGCAGTGGTATCGACAGTAATCCTTACCCACGTCCAATAAGCTTCCAGCTTGGTTTGAATCTTAACATCTAAAAATAAAAAAGGAGACAATTATGAAAAAAATATTTATAACGGCTGCAATGGCAAGTATGTTGTGCATGGGCTTTGTCTCATGCGCAGACGAACTGAATATCAAGTCCATTGATCCACAGTCTTCCCCAACATATACTGCGGAGGGCCTCTTGGCTAAACAGTATGCAACCCTCGGTCTTACAGGTCAGAAAGGTGCTGCTGGTTCACCAGACTTGAGTGGAGACGAGGGTGAGAGCGGATTTATCCGTACCGTCTTCAACTTGCAAGAATTAATGACAGACGAAATTTTGTGGGCATGGCAAGACAATGAAGGTATTGCCGCTATTACCCACATGAACTGGGATAAGAGTAATGCACGAGTAAACTGGGCATACCAGCGATTAATTTTCGACATCACCCTGTACAACCAGTTTATTTCCGAGCAGACAGGTAAGATGAGCGAAGATAAGATTGCAGAAGTCCGCTTCCTCCGTGCACTGAACTACTATTATTTCCTCGACCTGTATCGCAAGGCTCCTTTCAAGGAAACCTTCGACAGCAATCTCCCTATTGAGAAAAGCGGCAAGGATCTCTACGAGTGGCTTGACAACGAGTTGACTACCATCGAGCCTATGATGGCAGAGGTGGGTGCTTATAATAACAGTGAGAATTTCGGACGTGCCGACCGTGGTGCAGCTTATGCCCTCCATGCTCGTTTGGCACTTAACTCAGCTGTTTATACAGATGGTCAGGTTAAGGACTACCAGAAGGCTATCGATTATTGCGACAAGATTATCAATAGCGGCAAATATGACCTTTCTCGCGAAGCAAAGAATGGCTACAGCGGTTACCAGCAGTTGTTCATGGGCGACAATGATTGCAATCCAGAGGCTATGAAGGAAATCATCTTTGCTGTTCGTCAGGATGGTTTGAAGACTCGCCAGTATGGCGGTTCTACTTATCTCGTAGCAGCCTGCACCAAAGCTGGCATGCCATCAGCAAGTACCGCTGACCCTTGGAAATGTATCTTTGCACGCGAAGACTTGGTTAAGAAGTTCTTCCCTAACGGGGATATTCCTATGGCAACTACAGATGATGTTTTAGCTAATGCAACAAAGGATCAGATTATCGCAAAAGATAATGAGAAAGGCATCGGCACAGACGCTGTTATAGCAAAGGCAAAAGACGACCGAGCTTTGTTATACATGGGTGTAGGTGGCTGCGAAAGTGGAAAAGTTCGTACACTCAATCCTGGTGAAGCTATCACAGACCCTCTGAATGGTGCGGCTATCGTAAAGTGGAGCAATTTCCACGCAGATGGTACAGCACAGCATGACCAGAACTTTTCAGACACCGACATTCCATTGTTCCGCCTGGCAGAAATTTATCTGACCCGCGCAGAGGCAAAGTTCCGTCTCAACGGCAGTCAGGAAGGTTTGGATGACATCAAGTTAGTTCAGAGACGTGCTCATCGTGGGACAGAAGCTACATCAGTAGATGAGCAGACCCTTATAGATGAATGGGGCCGCGAGTTCTTTATGGAAGGCCGCCGTCGTTCAGACTTGGTTCGCTTTGGCTTGTTCACAGGTTCTAAGTACCTCTGGAGTTTCAAGGGTGGTGTACCTAATGGTGCAGGTATTGAATCACATTTCGATATCTTCCCTATCCCTGGTAATGAGACTCTGAACAACCCTAACATGACACAGAACCCAAAATACTAATTGTTAGGTTAACAGATTAAATTAAAAAAGAAAGAATTATGAAAAAGATATTCAAATTCATGTTGTTGCCAGCATTGGTACTCCCTTTGCTCTTTACATCATGCGATGATGACAGAGACAGCAACCCTACATTGGACTTGAGTCATGTTGCAGATGGATTTGTATTGAACACTCCTGCCGTAGCAGAAAACAATACTTACGATCTCATCAGTGCAAAAAGTTTAAGATTGACATGTTCTCAGCCAAACTATGGTGGAGTACCTTACTCTATGAGATATTACGTACAGGTATCTATCGATCCAGCATTCGTCAGCGATGGTACTGCTACTCACACAGAGTTAGCGACATTCTATAGAACTGCCGATATGCAAGTTAATGCAACTGAAATAAACAACGCTATAGTAGATCTCTTTCAGGCTGCAAATCCTGATACAAGTGTTCCTGCAGAAATGCCTGTTTACATTCGCTTGCGTGCTGTGATTGGAGACGCTACTGATACAAGTTTGGGCGAGACATTCTCAAATACCATCACCTTGCGTTCTGTGAAGGCTACTTATGAGGCTCCTGATGCTAAGTTCACTGACAACCTCTACTTGATTGGTAGTTCTATCCAGACTCCATGGAAGAGTTGGAAACCAATTCCTAAGGTCTTTGGTTTGGAAGGTAACTACTATGGTATAATCTACTTGCCAGCTGGTGGTGAGTTCAAGTGGGGTACAGAAAACAATGACTATCGCGGTATTAACCGTCTTAAGGAAATCAACGATGTAGCTGGTGCAGGTATCTCTGCAGGTGAGGAACAAAACATCAAGGTAACCAACGCAGGTTGGTACACTCTCTTGTTCAAAGGTAAGATTACAGAAGACAAGAAGAATATTGACTGGACACTGTCTGTTTACCCAACAAAGGTTTACATCTTAGGTGGTAGTGTCGAGATGTCTGGTACTTGGGCATTTGATGACGCTTATGCTCTGACAGCTCCAGCAGATAAGAATGGCAAATGGGTTTCTCCAGCATTCACTGCCAGCGCAGAACTTCGCGCAGCTGTCAAGGTGGGCGATTTGGACTGGTATAGAACAGAATTCACCGTTTACAAAGGCAACTTATTCTGGCGTAGATATGATATCGTAAACAACTGGGCTGAGACTGAGGGCCCAGATTACTCTGTAACTACCCAAGTTGGACAGAAGTTGTATATCGACTTTGATAATTACACAGCAGAAGTTAAATAATTAAGACCAAAGCACAATGAAAAAAACATTATTATATAGCTTAGCAGTCTTGGCAAGTGTCACACTTGCCAGCTGCAACGGCGACTACGATGATTGGGCTAATCCTCAGACCAATCCACAGGAGGCCTCAGCTGCCACATACGGAATTACTTTCGCAGCAGGTACTGAAGCTGAAAGTAGCTTGCCAGACAATGACGGTATTATCAATCTCGTCACAGTCAATTCATCAGATGCAGATGTTACAGGTTTCACACTCAAAGACTTGAAAGTAAATGGCGAAGCCATTAAAGGCAAGATCAACGGTAACAGCATTCAGGTAAATGCAACTGAATTGGAGAAGATTCTTTGCAGCCAGAACAAATCACGCGCAAGCGTTGCTCGTGACATCAACGTTGAGTCTAAGGTTTCTGCCAACTTGGCATCAGGTGATGCCGTTGCCATCAATACCGTAGGTACGACGACAGCCAAACTTAAGCCATCCCCAACTCCTGCTATTGATGCGAAGGGCTACTACATGCTTGGCGAAGTTAATGGCAATAACTGGGATCCAAAAAATCCTGTATGGATGAACAAAGTGTCTGATGGTGTTTACCAGCTCAAGGTCACCACAGAGAAAGATAAGAACTATTTTAAGTTCTACGAAGGCAGCAAGTTCGAAAGCAACAACTGGGATGTTATCAACACAGGTGTCATGGGTTGCGAGAAAGACGGTAGCGAAGATGTTTCTGGTATAATCTATTATACTGGCGACAGCTGGGGTACTCCACAGTCAATGGTTATCGTAGGTACAGGTACATGGATTGTAACTCTCGACATGAACAACCTGTCTTACTCTGTAGGCAAGCCTATCCTCTATATGGCAGGTGATGCTAATGGCTGGAACCATAGTGACGTTCTCAATAGTGATGATGGTGTTCACTTTACAGGTTATATGTACCTGAACCAGAATGGCTTCAAGTTCAGTACTCAGCCAAACTGGGATGGCACAAGCTATGGTGCTGACTTTGATACAGCTCCTGATGCAGGAAACATCGTGATAACAGAAGATGCAGGTTTCTATCAGGTAGATGTTGACTTGTCTGCGAAGACTTACACACTGACTCCATTTACTATTGGTATCATTGGTAACGCAACTCCTAAAGGTTGGGATGGCGATACAGATATGACATACAATCCGGAAGAGCGCTGCTGGGAACTTAAGAACGTCGAATTGACTGATGGCGAAATGAAGTTCCGTCACACAAACGATTGGTCTCTCAGTTGGGGTGGAGAATTAGATAACCTCACTACACAGAATGGTCCAAACATCCCTGTAACAACTGGTACTTACGACATTAAGCTTGTGGTTAATTGGGCAGAAGGAACAGCAATGTGTGAGATGACAAAGAAGTAAGCATTTGCTTCATCAAATAAACTTAAAATTAATAGGCGGCTCTCAATTCCGGGAGTCGCCTATTTTTCTTTTTCTCCTCCCCCTTTTCAAATATTTTTTCCCTAAAACCTTGGAAGTTACGAGGAAAAGTCGTATCTTTGCCAACGAATAGCAATATTGCGTCCACGACCTTATAAAGCGTAAGCAGATGGCAAGATTTATAGACCCACGTGTTGACTGGGCTTTCAAGAGGATATTTGGAAGCGAAGACACGAAAGAATGTCTGATCACATTCCTCAACGGACTGTTTGAAGACGAGTTGGTAATCAAGGACGTGACGTTTGCCAAGACCGAAAAACTTGGCTTGCGCCCCGATGACCGCGGTGTGGTCTTCGATGTCTATTGCATCACAAACGAAGGCAAGCATGTCATCGTAGAGATGCAGAAGAAAGAGCAGGAATACTTTGCCGACAGGGCATTGTATTACACGGCACGTGCCATTGTGCAGCAAGGCATCCGTGGAATCTGGGACTACCACTTAGCTCCAGTCTATACGGTATGTTTCATGGACTTTGTATCGCAAAGTCCGATATTAAAGGAGTTTCGCACCGATCTGGTGCTTACCGACTTGCAGACACGCCAGCGAGTGTCCGACAGAATGCGTATTGTGTACCTCCAACTGCCATTGTTCGACAAGCACACGGAGGCAGAGTGTATGGATATATTTGATTGTTGGATTTATATAGTAAAGAATATGAACATGTTTGAACAGATGCCATTCAGCGAGAAGTATCCAGTCTTCCGCAAGTTGGCAGAAATAGGCGCCCTCCGCAAGCTCTCCCGAGAGGAACTTGAGCTTTATGACGAGGACATCAAGAATATGCGTGATATATATGCCACCAGAAAGTTTGATGAAAAGAAAGGTATGGAAAAAGGTATGGCGAAAGGTATGGCGAAAGGTATGGAAAAAGAAAAGCTAGCCACAGCTCGCCGCCTTCTGTCAATGGGCCTTTCTGATGAGCAAGTATCAACAGCCACCGAACTCCCACTGGAGGAAATCCAGAAAATGAAGGAATAAGAAGAGATTACTAGGCGGTTCTCGAACATATCGGGAGCCGCCTATTTTCTTCTCAAAAAATCTTTTCCACCCTAAATCCTTGCGAGTTTCAGGATAAAGTCGTATCTTTGCAGAAGAAAAGCTGCACTCGGCAAATTGAAAGCAAGCTTTCTTTGCGCTCGTTTGCATTTTCTTTGCCAACAAATAGCTTAAAAAAAATTTTTCGTTTATGTAAAACTTGGGTTAAAGATAATGAATCTGTGTGAATCTGTGAAATCTGTGGGAGTTTTTTATGTCCCACGGATTTCACAGATTTACACAGATTTTTTATGCCCTGGGCTGGCAGCTTCAGCCTTTACCTTTTTGCAGTAATGCTGTGTGAAGTATTTTTGCTTATTCCGTTGTCTGTACATCAGAGGCGGCTTTAGGAGATAATTATTATTAAAAAACTAGAAAACATTTGGTGGTCTCGTTTTTTATTGCGTAATTTGCGTTGCGTAAAAAGCGCAATGAACGTTTGTGTAATGAATGATAACAAGATATGGCAAGATTGAACAATCCTTTTGTGGTATATGGCTATAAGGGCGCAGAGTATTTCTGCGACCGCCAGAAAGAGACGGAGAAAATGATTTCTTCGCTGCATAATGAACGTAACATCACGTTGGTTGCCCCACGCCGTATGGGTAAGACGGGATTAATTCATCATGTATTCCATCAGATGGAGGAGCAATACGCGGAAGTGAAGTGTTTCTATCTCGACATCTTTGCCACCAAGAATCTGGAGCAGATGGTGCAACTGATGGCTTCTGAAATCATCGGAAAACTGGATACAGTTTCCCAATCAGCCCTTCGGAAGGTACAGGAATTCTTCAGCTGCTGGCGTCCTACTCTGACGATAGATGAATTGACAGGCATTCCTTCTTTTTCTTTAGACTTGAAACCGAGTGAAGGGAAGGAGAGTTTGAAGCGAATCTTTGAGTATTTGAAGCAATCGGGAAAGCGATGCTACATTGCCATTGATGAGTTTCAGCAGATATTAAGTTATCCGGAGGATGGGGTTGAGGCGATGATCCGTTCTTATATCCAGTTTTTGCCGAATGTATATTTCGTGTTTTCGGGCAGTCAGCAGCACATGATGCAGGAGATGTTTCTGTCGGCAAACCGTCCTTTCTTCCAGAGTTCGCTGGTGTTGTCTTTGCCTTGCATCGGGGAGCAGGTGTATCGGGAGTTTGCCAATCGCTTGTTGGCATCTCAGCACAGGTCGATAGATGAATCTACCTTTTCTTATATTTATCAGCAGTCTGATAGTGTAACCTGGTATGTGCAGTCGATATTGCATGGTATCTACGAGCATGCTTCTTCCGAGATTACGAAGTCTCTGGTAGATGAGGTGATTCTGGAGCTGATTGAGGAGCAGGCGATGACTTATCAGAACTATTGTGCCTGGCTAACCGAGAACCAGCAGATGCTTTTGGGGGCGATAGCTCGTGAGCATTTGGTATCTTCGCCGTTGAGCCAGCAGTTTATCAGCACCCACCATCTTCCAGCTACGAGCAGCGTGAAAACTGCATTAAAGGCATTGGTAGATAAGCAGCTGGTAAGCAAGACTCCGACTGGCTATCTGGTTAGTGACCGCTTCTTTGCGAAATGGCTGGTGGGAGGAGGAATCATAGCCAACTGAGGAAACGAAAATTACGTCCCGATGCAGCATTTGCTACGTCCCGACGCAGCAAAAGATACGTCCCGACGCAGTAACAGATACGTCGGGACGTAATTTCAGAAGCATCCTAGTTCCCATCAAGTGAGCCTCTTTCGCATCATGTACGTCATTGCGCAAGTTCATACGTTTCATTGAGTCTACGGATACGACTGCGCTGGGTTAAGGATACGACTGCGCTGGGTTAAGGATACGACTGCGCTGGGTTAAAGATACGACTTCGTTGGGTTAAAGATACGACTTCGTTGGGTGGAAGAGTCAATTTCGTTGGGTGAATGAAGTGGCTGCGTTGGCTGAAAAATATGGCTGCGTTAGCTGAATGAAGTGGTTGAAGTAGCAGAATGAAGCACTAAACTTTCTGGTGGCATATATATCACGCATATTCTTGATGTCCTCGTCATACAGCTCTAGTTCCTCTCGGGAGAGCTTGCGGAGGTCGCCTATTTCTGCCAACTTGCGGAAGACTGGATACTTCTCGCTGAATGGCATCTGTTCAAACATGTTCATATTCTTTCCTCCTTTTTATATTGTTTTATTCTTTAGATTCTCTTGTGGTTTCTATAGAAAATTTCAGCACTCCTAAATTTACCCCAAAAGTCAATCTGCGCATTTTTAATGGCAGCTTATCTGCGAAGACTTCGTTCATGGCAGCTTGTATCTTACCTTCTGTTGCTTTGTCTGGTAAAATGCCATGCTCCTTTGCATCTTCATTCACCTTATCTATAGTTCTTGCCAATTTGCGAAGTTGAGTGAAAGTATCAATGATGGCAATGGTTGTACTGATGGCTAAATCACCTTTCAGAATAGTGGCAAGCATATAAAGTCCTTGTTCAGTAAATGCGTGAGGTGCAACAGTGGAATGCTTGAGGGTATTGAACCGGTGGAAATTTTCCACCAGTTCCTGTTTCTCGCTGCTATTCAGTTCAATAATATAACCAGGGGGAAACTTTTTGGGGTTATTTTTAACCGCTTTGTTTATATCTCTGGTTTCTACTCCATACAATTCCGCAACATCTCTGTCAAGGATAACTTGCGTATCCCTGATGACAATGATTTTACTTTCAGTTTTTACAATATCTTCTTGATGTCCCATAATTTCTTTTTTATAGCTTTTCTTATGCAAAGATACGACTTTTCCTCGTAACATCCAAGGTTTTAGGGAAAAAATACTTGAAAAGGGGGAGGAGAAAAAGAAAATAGGCGACTCCCGGAATTGAGAGCCGCCTATTGGTTATACTATTTTTATTATGATGAAGCAAATGCTTACTCTACTGTGCAGTAGATATTGTCTTTTGTCTTTCTTGTTGGATACAACTTGATGGTGTTGCCAGCAACCTTAAGGTTGGTCTGGCTACCTACGATCAGTTCGTTGATAGTTCCACCGAGGCTGATGTCCCAACTCTTATTTACGTTGAACTTCCATTCGACACCATCTGCAATTCCTGCATTGGTTACCTCAAAGCAATATTCATCTTTATTCCATTTCATTGGAAGAGGTGCTTTCTCTTGCCATACCGGATCCTGGAATCCACCAACCATACCCATGGTCTCAACCTTAGTTGCTTTGATAGTGCCTTCTGAAAGATTAACATCGAAGTAGTAGACTCCTTCTCCTTCAGTAACGCCGATGTTTCCACTTGCGTCGCTTGCTGCATCTAAGAATTTGTTGAATGTACCAGCGTTGATCTCGTTCTCCCATTTTCCTGCTATACGCTGGAACTTGAACTGGAGTCCAGCCCCATTAGGATCGGCTATATAAACGAAACCAGTGTATACGCCCTTTGCATCGTCTACAAGAGCAAGCTTCTGGTCAGAAGATCCCCATCCATCAGTACTACCAATGAAGTAGATGAATGGATCGTAGTTAACCTCCTCTATGGTATAAGTGTAGTCCATCATGTTGATGGTGAGCTTATACTTACCAGCCTTGGCAATCTTACCAGCCTTAGCGTCACCGTTGGTCAGCGCACCAGTCATGCTGGCGTCGCCGTCAACCTTAGGACCTACTACGCCGGCAGCCCAGAGGTCATCTGCATCAATATTTTTCTTAGGAATAATCTTCCAATACTGGTCTGCCTTGGTTGTTTCGAAAGATACGGTGAAGACCGGATCCTCATATACATCCTTGTCGCTGTGGTTGAATGCTTTTGCAACACCCTTAGTCCAACCATTTACGTCATCTGTAGTAAACATGTCGCCTACGAGGTAATAGCCTTCTTCGATAACTGGAGCCTCAGGAATAGCCTTTACCTGGAAGTTTTCTGATGTAGCCATCTTAACCTTTGCGGCTGTTGAACCATTGCTTTGCCATGCGTCGAGAGTAGCATCAATGTCACGCTCTATTGGGCGTTTGCCATACGTATTTGTGATGTAATTTACCAAGTCAGCTTTTGCCATGTTACCATCAGCATCAATGTCGAATGACTGACCGTCGAAATTAATCTTGAAAAATGGAGCGTAAGTATCTTTGGTAGAAGTAGGAGCAACAATGCTCGCTACTTTTACCTTATCTCCTGTAACATCTTTCAAGTTGATGACACCTTCTGGAGTTACGCTACCATCTCCAAATGATACAGCTTCTTCCTTATCAGGATTGGACTGTGGATTAGCCCAGTCTGTATAGTCTTCGGTACAAGATACCATAGACATCAGCAGGGTCATTCCCAATAATATTTTCTTAATCATAATTGTCTATACTTTAAGTGATTTACAATTTAACAATGCTGAATGCACCAGTGATGTCGTTGAATGAGATGACATACTTGCCTTCTTCCAAACCGATGTTCTTGCCACCAGCCTCACATTTACCGAACATGTTGATATCGCCATCAGCTGTGCCATATCCCCAGTTTGTCTCCCAAGAACCAGCAATCTTGAACTTGAACTGTACGGTTTCGCCAGCAGCAACTTCCATTACATAATACCAAGCGTGGTTCTCAACGCCCACAGTATTGTAAGGAAGCATTGGAGTGTCGCTCTTAAACTCGTCTCTAGAGGTAGCAATCTGGATTATACCATAGTCCTTCACCTCACCTTTGTACTCCTCCATTTTGGCTGTATTGTCAGCAGTATTCAGAGTAATGGTGTAGTAACCTGCTGTCTTTGGTACGATGTGACCACCATCTTTTCCTGTATCACCACGATAGACGATTGTACCTGCTTTACCATCAACGGCATTCATACTGTAATCCCAGTTGAAGTTTGCAGGCAGAATCTTGAAACCTGCATCAGCGACCTCAGCTTTATCATTGTATTCACCTGTAAGGAAGTAGTTGGTGTATTCAATCTCACCTGTACCTGTCTTCTTATTGTAAGTTGAGGTTGGCTTCAAGAACATAGGAAGAGCATCCGTACCAACAAGTTTGTCATTTGCCCACTTGGCACCGAACATGTTTCCAACGAGATACCACATTATAGGAGTTGCATCCTTTACATCAACATAATAAGGTAATACCTTAAGATGGATGGTGTTTTTTGATGCGATAGGATTCAGACGGTTGTCACCCTCTTGTATGTATGCATTTATGCGGATGTACGCATCCTGTTCAACAGGAACATAGTCTACTGGCAATTTCAGAACCTTTACCAGTGCCTTGTCTATTTCTTCAGCAGAGGCAGAAGTTTTACATACCTGCGTGGTGTGCTCAAGAACATCGTAATCTGCTACCTTTTCACCATCTTTGTCTGCTGCAGCCTCATCTGCAGAAACTGTGAAAGAGTTGGTTGGAGATACCTGTATCTCGTATGTTACATTGATTGGAGCGTTGTCTGCAGTATACTTAGGCTGTGACCATGAAAGGCTAAGTCCTGTAGATTGCTTCAAGTCAATAGTAGAATTTACATATTCTGGAGTGTTCAACACAAAATCCGAAGGCTGAATCAGCGTTGGGTTTGAGTCGTTGTCATCCGAACATGATGCGAATAAGCTGATGATGCCGACAAGCAGAGCACCAATTATATATTTATTCTTCATATTGCGTTTTCTTTTATAATTCTATTATACTTTAGTTTTGAACCTCATTGTATCCGTCAATCTGAATCAGGTTATCGTTGGAAAGAAGCTCTGAAGATGGGAGAGGATATACATTAAACTTCTTGTCGAAGGTTGTACCATTCTTACTACCAGCCTTATATTCCCAATTGTATGTAGCCTGAGCACCACCAAACTGGTTGTAACGGATCAGGTCAGTACGACGTAAACCTTCGCAGTACAACTCACGGGCACGCTCGTCGAGTACGTCTTCAAGAGTATATGAAGAACGAAGTTCTGCGTTAGCGCGATCGCGAAGAGCATTAATCCATTCCTTAGCTGAATTTGCGTCGTTAAGGTGCAATGCAGCTTCTGCAGCGTTGAGGTAAGCCTCTGCTACACGGAAGAGGAAGAAGTCTGTATCTACAAATTTTGTATCATGTGAATTGGCACCGGTGGAATATTGATTGTTCCATTTTACAACGTTGAGTCCATTCTTGAACGCTGCATTTTTACCCAAGTCTACGGTATGCATTTCTGGTTCTTCATCAGCTTTACCTGCTTTCTCGCCCCAGAACAGTGCACGATCATCTTTGGCTATTACACGAATTTCAGCTGCAGTTTTGCCTTCAAATTCTGTAGGATTATTGATAAACTTTTTCAAGAACGAAGGGCGTACACGCATTCCTGACCAGTTGAGCTCTGTTGTACCCATAGCTTTACCTGTAACAGTTCTTGATTGAGCATCTATACTTGTTGCGATAAAGAAGAGTGATCCTCCGTAGCCCTGAGTATCGTTTCCATCCTGCATCAGAGGTAGAAGAGCCTCGCAACTTGCACCATTCGAACCATTGTCACCCATAAAGAGCAAGTCGTATGGCTTGTAGCCATTAGCCTTTGCCTCAGCAGTCATATCGGTGCCAAGGAAGAGTTTATATGGTGAATCGATAACCTTCTTGGCATATTCGAGAGCCTTATCCCAATATGGATTGTCCTGACCATTGTTGTTGAGGTATGTACCGGCGTTGAGGTACAGACGGCTTAAGAGCAACCAGCATGTACCTTTATCTACGCGGCCATAGTCTGGATCTGTGTCTGTCTCAGGCTTTGCCTCCAACAGGTCTGGCTCTGCAGCAAGCAATTCGCTTTTTACCCAGTTGAACAGGAATTCACGACCCATCTGAAGGAGCTGTGCACGAGTGTAACTCTTACTTGCATCATACTTTTCATTGTAGGTGTGAGCCTGGCGTGGAGTTTCTTCCGAAATCTTATCTGAGAAAGAAGGATCTCCCCAGAAATCCAGCATTAATAAGTATTGGTAAGCACGGATAACACGTACCTCTGCATACTTCGCCTTATCTTCTTTTGCAGCCTCGAGACCTAAGAAATGATTCTCGTACGAAATGTTACTCATCATACGATAGTAAAGAATCTTCAGGTAATCATTATCTGGCGCAAACTCATTGTAACATGTTTTTACGATACCACCATCTGACCACCAGCAGATAGATTCGTCTGTAGGTAATTCGTTGAAGTAATATAGGTTACGTATCAACGTAGATTTACCATTGTCGTCAACTTTGAAATCTGCGTTACCATCATTACCTTCCATAATAAGACCCGCATAGCACTTGCTATACAAGCCCATAATGTTTGCATTAGCATCACCATTTGGATCAATGTTTCCCTTGTCCAAATCATCCATGCAAGAGCACAAACTTGCTGAAAGCAGAAGAGCTGCAGCAGGGACGATTGTTTTGAATTTATTGAGTTTCATATTGAAATCTATTTTAAATTGTTAGAAGTTGAGGTTCAAACCGAGCAGGAATGTGCGGCAGCGTGGATATACGTTGCTGTCCTTACCTGATGTCTGTTCTGGTTCGAGACCTTTGTACTTTGTGATAGTAAATACATTAGAGCATGATGCGTAGATACGACCTGAGATACCCTTGTAGTTACCCATCTTCAATATATTGTCAAAATTGTAGCCCAAAGTAATGTTGTCACACTTCAAGAAGCTTGCATTCTGTACAAAGTAATCGCTAAGAGGATAGTTGTAGGAAGTCCAGCCTAAAGCAGTAATATCCTTTGTGCTATTCTCATAATATCCCTTTGGATTACAGAGTACAGAAGTGTTAGCCTTGCTTTCTGCGTATCCATTGTAGATATAATTGCCGAAACTTGCACGGAAGTTACTTCCGAGATCCCAGTTCTTGTATGAAACCTTGAAGCTGAAACCACCTGTCCAAGGAGCTACGATATTCTTATAGAAGTATTTGTCGTTCTCGTCAATAGCACCATCACCATTGCGGTCTACATAGCAACCCATGATAGGGCGTCCGTTCTCATCGTATACCTGCTGGTAAACCAGGAATGAGTTGGCTGGCTTACCTACCTTATGATAGGTGATTGGCTGATCCTGACCTACCGTCATTCCTGCCTCAATCATATCGCGACCACCTGCAAGTTCAGTAATCTCGTTCTTGTTGTAGGCAGCGTTCACGCTCAATTCTACAAACCAGTCCTTGGTCTGGATAGGACGACCTGTTACAGCAACCTCAAAACCCTTGTTCTCCAAAGAACCTGCGTTCTTTATAAGTACATTGCTGAAGTTCTGTCCTGCAGGGATGGTAGTTGTACTGAGCAAGTCTGTTGTCTTGCGATAATATGCATCAACGTTGATGGCAAGTCTTTGGTTGAACATACCGTAATCGAGGCCGACGTTCCATGTAGTAGTGGTCTCCCATGTCAGGTCTTCATTGTAAGCCTCTGGACGATAGAGCAGACCAGGGTTGTTTTCTTTACCACCGATAGGATAGAGGTAGTGTACGCTTGTACTCTTCTTGTAGATAGGAGTATAGAACTCTCTACCTGTATCCTGCTGACCGGTCTTACCCCAACCCAGACGAAGTTTCAAGTCGCTGATAGCGTCAACATCTTTCAGGAAACTCTCTTCTTTAATACGCCATGCGAAGGCTGCTGCAGGGAAGAAACCCCAACGATGTCCGTCGGCAAAGCGGCTAGAACCATCATAACGTGCGGTAAATGTAAGGAGGTAGCGGTCCAACAAAGAATAGTTGGCACGACCATACCAGCTCACGAGATAAGTCTGACCTCTCCATCTGCTGGTATCGTAAGCCTTTTGTGTGCCAGCAAGAGCTTCACCCTTATCATTCTTTCCTTCGTAGGTAGATGGATACATGGTTCTGTTCCATTGGTCTCCCCAATATTTCATGTGGCTATACTCGTAACCAGCTGTGATATCGAAGTGGTTAGCCTTGTTGAAGTCCTTGGTGTACTGAGCATAAGCTGTTGCTACAACGTTATACTTCTTTTCTGTATTTTCGCTGTCGCCACCATAGTAGAATGCGTAGGTAGACTGTGGATTCATGTGATTGTACTCACCACCAGTGGTATATTCACCAGCTAAGTTGACATGCAGATGCAGGTCTTCGAAACCATGAATCTTATAGTCAGCCTCTACGTTACCCAAAAGAACATGTGCACTCTTGTTAAATCCGTAGTTCTCTACCTTTTCAACAGGGTTGGTTGGAGCGTCAGAATTACGATCGTATGGGAAGGTCTTGTCGTATGAGTCAACAGGATTAACCCACTGCCAATAGCCGCCCCAGTTCTTGAATTTCTCATCACTGCTCTTAACAGGACGAGTAGGGTCCATTGTGATAGCAGCGCCAACGGCATCCTGTCCGCCAGGAACTGTCTTAGAGTAAGAATACTTACCATTTACATTCAGGTTGAGGTGCTTGTTGAGCAAAGAAGGACTGAGGTTGAAACCAGCTGTAACACGCTTGTAGTCAGAACCCTTCAAGATACCTTCCTGGCCTGTGTAACCAACGCTGACGCGGTAAGGCATTGACCATGATTTCTTATTGATGCCACCTGATAAGCTGACATTATGCTCATGGCTGACAGCTGCGCGGTAAATCTCATCCTGCCAGTCAGTATCGTATGTACCGGCAGCATAGTTAGGTGTACCATCAGCATTGTATTCCTTCCAACCTAAGCCTTTATAAGCTTTAGAATCTTCGCCATAATAATTCTTGATGAAGTCTGTGTACTCAGAAGCGTTCATCACATCCAGTTTCTTGGCGATAGTACTTACCGAAAGTGTACCATTGTAAGAAACCTGCGGCTTCTGACCATTGCGACCCTTCTTAGTGGTAATGATGATGACACCATTGGAACCACGGGAACCATAGATGGCTGTAGCAGAAGCATCTTTCAATACAGTGAAGCTCTCGATATCGTTAGGATTGACAAGAGAAAGAGGGTTGTTAACACCCTTTGTATCATTGTTATCCATAGGCATACCATCGATAACAATCAATGGGTTGTTGCTCGCAGTAAGAGAAGCACCACCACGAATACGGATCTGTGCACCTTCACCAGGAGCACCCGTTGCAGCGTTTACATTTACACCGGCAATCTTACCCTGGATCATATCCTGTGCAGATGTAATGATACCATGGTTCTTCTCATCTGGCTTGAGTGCTGCGACAGAACCAGTCAAGTCGTTCTTCTTAGCTACACCATAACCGATGACAACGATTTCGTTCAAAGACTTAGAGTCATCTTCCAAGGTAATGTTCATGTTGTTAGATGCCTTCACAGTCTGTGGTGTCATACCCAGATAGGTGAATGTAATCTTGGC
>ULIZ01052958.1_pt1 | contig 18616 bp, 18 predicted proteins | sample 1950601 | NCBI WGS metagenome assembly ULIZ01 (sample SAMEA4835456, study PRJEB28245) | human gut metagenome | biome: gut microbiome; material: fecal sample | place: Denmark | collected 2008 | reverse complement strand
GAGTAAAGTCATCAATATCTTCGAGAACTATAACGACCTGTTTGAGCAGTTGGACAAAAACGTGGGAAACACCTTGCTGACTATGATAGGAGGCAAGGATAACGTAGCAGGTCTGTTCAATATCGCTGACTACAATCTCTCGTCATGGATAACTGACTATATGAGTGAGGCCAAGGGACAGTACTACACCCAGCGTTGGTATATCTACCGCAGAGACAGCGGAAAGGAAACACTTGCGCAGTACCATCCCCCGACTGACGACAACAGCATCTTGAAAGGCGACCATTGGTACAGGATAGACACCCAAGATCCGAACTTCTACCCAAGCAGAAACCAGAAAGAAGCAATTCTACAAAACTCTGAAAACCATGCCGGATGGTCACGGGACAAGGTGCAGCAGCTGAACAAGCAGAACGACGGTAACACCTACCGAATTAGCTACACTCTCTCCAGTTATATCATCAGCCAAAAGAACAGGCAGAAGAAGAAAGCCTTCGCTTATCACATAATGGTGACTAAGAGTTGGAACAAAGAAGAAATCGTCTATGAAGACGTGTTCGATTCCTTTTCGATGGACCTCAACACCTTCAAGGCACAGTTGCAAGCACGCCTTTCGGAGCTGAATGATAACGAAGAAGGCTACACCTATTATATCGGTAACGGTCCACGCAGTTACTATCAGACCACTGATGCTGCCAAACTGAAAGGATGTGAGAGCGTGACCATTAGCGCCACCTGTTCAGACGGCGTTACCTTGGGACAAGGAACGACACAATACAAATGCACAGAGTGTGGCAGGTCGCTCAGTGACCATAGCAAGGAGTGTGCGATGAGAACCACAATAAAGGAAAGCAATCTGGATTTGTCTGAGTTTGACAAAATACAACAGGAAGCGAACGCTAAGGTTGTTGCCCTACAGTCGCAGATTGAACATTTGACAGAAGAGAACAAGGAACTGCTTCGCAAGATTTCCAATTCCAGTGTGGAGGATGCCGCTGCTTATCGCCAACAATACAATGCCAACAAAGACCAGATAGAAAAGCTGAATGCAGAGTTGGCGATATGACGGAAGAAACAGCAAGAGGTGGAGCGAGCCAAGGAAGAAGCCGGCAAGGACAATGACGTGGCAACCGACGACTACTATCGCATCCCGGCTATCATGAACGACTGCAAGACAGCCTATGACCTGAGTTGGCAAGACAAAGGTTCATGGAATGGTTATGTGTATACACGCAAGGCTACCATGCCACGTATCAACGGTATCATCACCTTCAAGGCCACCTTGACAATCGTCAGAAAGCCCAAGTATGTCCTTGGCATAAAGGTGCACCGTGCCATCATGCAGATAGCATGGGAGTTGACTTCGGAATACACAAATACCAATGTGATAGAAGTGATGACGCTTGACCCTAGCAAGACGAATAAGGAAAAATCCGACGAGGTGAACCGCCGTATATCGGAGGTAGCGAAGGAATATCCGTCGTGCAAGATAACTACCGAATACGCCAAGAGCATCCCTATGGCAGAACAGACCCACAGCGATGTGATGCATCTGTTGTGGTCGAGCGACCGATTGGAAATAGCAAGAGAGGTAGACAGCCGTATCACCAAAATCTATGCGGACCTCGTGTCGTTGGAGAAGATGATGCACTACAAACTTAACATCATCGACATGCTGAAAGGCACATTGCCTGAAATCAATAACAACCAGGGACGCAGACAGACGATATTGGAAGAATGCTATGAACGTTGGATCAATAGGGCGAGAGCCAGAAAGGAGACCACACAATGAGAATGATATTTATGATAGTGCTGCTACTGACGCTACTGCCCGATGCGGCAAAGGCACAATGGGGCTTTGACGTATCGAGTGTGGAAGCCTATATCAATGACCACAAGAAACAGCGCAGTCTGCTCTTGGCACGCAGTACACTGGAATACAGCAACGGGGTGTTGCACGAATATTCGCAACAGGAAGTCGGTGAATACAAGACGCTGAATGTGGAATTGGACAAATATACCAGAGCCTTCGACGTAATCGATGTGATGTACCAATCCCTACATGTAAAAAACACCTACAAGTCTGTAAGCGAGAGAATTGGAGACTACAAACGCTTGTTGGATGACTTCAACAAAAAGGTGGTCAAGCGAAAGCATATCGCCCTTGCCGATACCATGCTGTTGTCCATTAACGCCAGAGCCATCAAACAGATTGCAGCGGACGGCGACCAGCTATACAAGAGCGTGAATGATTTAGCCCTGTATGCCTCAGGAGCCGCAGCATGTTCCACCTCAGATTTGCTGATGGTGCTGGAAGCGGTCAACAATTCTTTGGATAACATCGAACGGCATCTGAACAGTGCCTACTTCGAGACATGGCGATATGTACAAGTGCGCATGGGATATTGGAAAGAACAAGTCTACCGTACCCAAACCAAGGCTGAGATAATAGACGGTGCTTTTGGCCGGTGGCGAAGAGCAGGAAAATTGGATAAGAAATTAAAATAAATGCTTATGGTACAGACAAGACACATAAGGATGCTGACCGCCTGGATGGTTGGAAGCATGGTGACAACCACGGTTTACGCCCAAAAAGTGACGTACAACCACGATGTGGCGAAGATGAACCAGATAAAGGTGATGGAAACAGGAGGAGGCGTACTGACCCCCGACCTGTATTACTGGACGCTTCACAACAACTACAAGAAGACGGCAGCCAACAAGAACAAACTCACTTTTCGCACATTGGCCGGCATCGATGCCTATAACCAAGTGGAGTTTGCTGAAAATATCGACTCGGCATTGACCAGCAGAGCTAAGATAGAGGCTCTGAATCTGGCAGACCGGAAAGTGGATTTGGCATGGAGAGCTGAGGGAGCAAGATTGAAACGGCAATGGCAAGGTTCAAGCAGAACATCGACCGCATACTGTCTGTCGGTGGTTCCATTGATGAGCAACGGCGTTGGACAGAGTATTACAACATGTATAACTGTGCCGTAACCGCCACCAAAAACTCCTTTATGCCCAATGCACAGAGAAAGAAAGAATACCTCCGCATCTATGAGGATGTGGCAAGGCAGAACGAGACTCTGTTACGCTATCTGGTGAGACTGCACAGTAAGGCACAAACCCAGACCTTGCTTTCGGCAACCCACGAAAGGACACTGCACAAAGAAAGCATTGTGGGCGAAGCGAAGAACCGATGGAATGAAGCCATGAAAAAGAAACCAAACAAGAAAGAAGATAAAAAACAATTTGAACTATCAGAGTATGGGAAACAATAACGCAATATTATCCGACTTCGGCATCAATCTCCTTGAAGAAGAGATAGATGACGTGATATTCCAGACCAACGAGTTTCTGTGTGATGCCACCTTTACAGGCTCACAAGGGCCTTTCTGGTGGTTGCCGTTACCAATTCTCCAAAACACGACTTTAATCGTTGTAAATCAACAACTTGCAAATTCTTGTCTCGTGACACAAAATCAGCGAGGGACAAAAACGGGACAAAACCACGGAAAAATAAAGTCAAGAACACTTCGCTCGAAATATCCCTTGTGGAATACCTCTGTTTCGTTTGCAAAGGTACAAATTTGTCCCTTGAAAAACGAGGGGAAATCCCTATTTCTCTCATTCACAACTCATTTTCCTACCATTGTACCCCAAATGTGGTTATTGCAAACGGTTTTGACCTCAAACGGCTTGGTTTGCGAAAATTGGGTGTTAAATTTTGTTTTGCACTCTGTTGGACATTCTCAAAAACGAGAACTGGCAATAGAACCAAAGATTTGCCACCCTTATTGTCCAATCCTTGGTTTGGTGAATGTTTGAACGATAGACATTTGACGATGCTGAATTTCAAGTGAGTGTCCGACCAATCTACCACATTGCAGCATGGTAAAATAGAACCAAAGAATTGAAAATCAGCACTTTTAATAAACCATAACGGCTGCTTGAATATCATTGGCAACAATATACCTTTGCAGCCGAAATCGATAACGTAATAAACAAAATATCAGATTTACACCAGGAAAGATATAATTTATCCATTTGTTCAACTCGACCTTCCACTTGTTTCCCTTAGAAAAATCAAAAGACCGCTTTTCTGAACAATCATCTTTCTCGTGTTTCTGGATAACGTCACCTGTATTTTTACCATGGCAATCACAAAAATCATTATTGTCAGTGTTCTTGTATTCATAGTGGGGAGCCTGACGCTCTGCATTAAGATATACAAAACAGCAATCCAAGTGGTTTTTCATCAGAGAGAGTGATTGCTTGTCTGTAACCACTTGGACCTTATCGCTAGTTTCCATGTTGTCTTGGACTCTAATTCTTGCCTCTGCTCCGTCCAGCAGAAATCTTATATCCTTTGAATCTTGTTCCATAAAATCTTCATAGACATCATTCGACTTGTTTCTGATATCATCATATGTACCAAGATTCAGTGCATATTTTTCATTATTCAAATCCAGTTCTACCAATGAATCAGTATTTGAAAGATTTTCTTGAGAAAGCGTTTTCAGGAGAAGTAAAGACTGAACAACAGAACTTTTACCGACAGAATTGGCTCCTGTCAACAATGTTAAATCATTGAATTCAATAGAGGTGTCCTCTTTGAAACATTTAAATCCGTTAATGTTCAATTTTAATTTATTCATTGTTGCTTAATAAAAATTTGTCAAACAATTTATTTTTCAGACACTCAAATACATAAGAGATACTTTTCTTGCTTGAAGTATTCCAAGACAATGCGATGCTGAGGTCACTGTCTTCCACGAGTAATTTCGCCAATTCAGGAGTCAGATTCTTTCCTGCAGTCTGTTCACTATACTCGCTATGTACAGCAAGGAGGACAGACACAGCTACCATCAAAGACTTGTTGATGGAACTTTTTCTCGTTTTGTCATAGTTGGTATTGACTTTTCTGAAAGCATATTCACCAAACAAGGAATAAGCTTGTTTCATACTGTTCTTGAACAAGGTTACATACTTGTCCAATTCCTGCATTGGGACATTGTTAAGTTCTTCTACGCATGAATCCAAGGTACTACTCATATTTCCATCATATCCGGACAAACCAGAATTGCTTGAATAAAGATTGTAGAAACAAATGAACCGCAAAGCGGATTCCTGTGCAGCCATTCTGGTATCTTTTATGCTGCCACAAGTCGCAGATTTGAACTCCTGAGAAGATATCATATTATATAGAGTATCCTGAACATTGCTTCTGGATAGACAATTTCTAATCTCTTGGTCGTTAAGTGCTTTTCCGCCTGTGTTTAGTCTCCTGAAAAGATCGTATTTCAGTTGGTTCGGAGAACGGTAGTCTATTTTAAAGCACGTTATTTGCGTACGATGGAATCGTCTTAATTGTAACCCTGGCAAATTAAGTTCGTCGAACGTTTTTCCGTTGAAGAAATCAAAGTATTCCATGTTACACAAACGTAACTTGTTGCTCATAAAATCTCTTATCGTACTAATGCGCTGCAGACCATCCACAATAGTCATGCGTCCATCATCGTATTCACTTAGATAAATAGCCGGCAATGGTAATCCAAGAAAGATTGATTCTATCAAACGGCTTTGACGAGTCTTGTCCCAGACAAAATTACGTTGGAAACGAGGAGCAATTTCTATGTCTCCAACCTCTATCATACGCATCAAATCGCTTATACTATAACTGTCTGAATTAACTATGATGTCTTTAGGACCATAGCCAGGCTTACGGCTTTGCGGTGATTCTTCATTGTCGGTTTCTAAACCTTGTGACTGCGCCTCTATCCAATTCTCAGAAAGTCCAACCATTCGTTCTTCAACAACGTATGACGATTCTTCAAATATATCCTTGTCTATTAACGTGAAGATATTGGTAAATTCATCTTTCTGGACATCATACTTTTTACTATCTGCTGAGTCACTCATCAGATAGAACTTATCTCCTTCGTTTCTAAGAAAAAATGCCGTTTCGCTTTGCTCACCTTTTATAGTGAATCTTACTTCCAATTGAGACATAGTATACTGTTGTTTGATACATTCATTTGTTTATCTAAATCCTATCGTCAATATACAGAAATCCAACCTGAGAGTATTGTATATGAGATAATTCCTTGCAAAAATACCATTTTTATCTTAAGCGACAAAAGGATAGTCGTACTGAGATTATACATTTAAACATTTTGTTGGTTTTCAGCATAGTAAAATTCCCCTATAATTATAGACTTTCACAGCAGAGGGTAAATGTTTCACCCTTTACTGCGAAAAAGATATGTAAAAGAAAGAATAGCAAACACAATGGCTTGTAGAATCTTTCATTGTGTATACGTGAATATATGTATACGTGTTTACATGTATACAAACAACCACCACCAGAGCATAAAGTCCTGATGGTGGCAGCCTGGTACGCTCGGCATGAGCATTATCTAACGGATGCAAGTTCCGAGTAAGCCCTAATAGCGAGAATTACATAGCCAAAGGCAAGGGTGTCCATCGTGAGATGGAATCTGAAAGAAGCCGGCGGCAAACATCTGGCCTGACGTACAGAAACTTCATACAAGGCATATGGCCGTGGGTAAGGTCGCTACACAGGCCAAAGCCCGATAACTATTCGGAACGGTCGGTGTAAACGAAGTGGGTATAAGACGGAAAGACAATGCCCTTATCTGAGGAGGATAGTCCGGTAACCAAATCATAACTTCAATAAATTGCTATTTGTGTATTTTTGTATTCGTATTATGTAATTTTTCTACAACAATCGCATTTATAGTTTATTATATGGGATTTAATTTGTATTTTTGCATCGTAAAACAGATAAAATCAACAATTATGATAGCAGAGTTCAGCATTGAGAACTATTTCTCCATTAAATCGGTTCAGAAAATCAGTTTTGAACCATCGGCAGATAATTTTATGTCTGATGAATATTCACATGAAGTTAAGGATGGGGTGAGATTGCTGAAAGTGGGCATTATCTATGGTGCCAATGCTTCCGGTAAAACGAATATATTAAATGCCATTGAATTTTTCAAGATGCTTGTTTTGAGAATGCCTAAAGACAAGACTGAGAAAACCGGGGTCGTCCCTTTCATGTTGGATGACACTTCGAGGAACGAAAAGACAAAGACGTCAATGGTATTCTATATCAACCAGTCAAAGTATATCCTCAGTTTTGAATTAGACACAAAGCATATCTATTCCGAGACATTGATTGTTTATGATTCCATCCGCCCTACCAAGTTGTATAACCGAAGTTATGATGCCACAACAGAGTCCACGACCATCGATTTTGGTGTAAATCTAAAAATGACAAAGAAGAGCCAAGATGTGATTTCCGGTAACACAATCAATAATTGCAGTGTGCTTGCCGCATTTGGCAAAAGCAACGTGGAACGGACAAGGCTGAATGATGTGTACGATTATTTTGCGAAACAGGTTAAAGCTGTACTAGCTCCTGGTATGCTGCTTTCGGGATATGTCAAATCACAATTGGATAAAGACCAGACAGGAGATTTGAAAAAATTCATCTTAAATTTCTTGAAAGCGTCCGATTTCAATATAAAAGATGTAGTATTACACGAAGAGGAAGAACTGATTACACCTGAATTGGAACAACTGATTCAGAACGCCCCTATTGGTAAAGATGCAAAAGCAGAAATGCTTAGAAAGGGAAAAATTACAAATACAGAACTGACCTTCAAACACAAAGCGGGCGATAAAGTATATGATTTGTCGGAAGAATACGAGTCCAATGGCACCATGAGGTTCTTGGGAATGGCTGTGATACTGAATTTCCTGTTAAAGACCAATCGGTTTGTGCCCATTGATGAGGTGGAGACAAGTATTCATTATGAACTGCTGGCTTATTTTATAAAAGTTTTTTTGGCAAACAGCGACGGAACATCACAGATGCTCCTGACAACACATGACATCAATCTTCTCAATGAAGATTTCATTCGCCGTGATACGATATGGTTCACCGATAAAGACGAACTCGGCGAAACTAAAATTGTGCGTCTTTCTTCTCTTGGACTGCACAAGAATCTTTCTCCGTACAATGCCTATAAGCAGGGGAAATTGGTAAAATTGCCGTTCCTGGGTAGCCAGTATATTAACCTAAACGACTAGTGATATGGGTCGGACAGTAACAAAAAGTATCGCCATCATAGGCGAGGGAGAAACGGAATGGTTCTATTTCGATTCTCTGAGGATTGCGTGTCGCTATCCCTTTAAGGTCGCTCCGGATTTTCCGCAGCACAGCGACATCAATCATATTCTGAAACTGGTAGAGTCCTATTTGAACAAGCAATACGACTTTATCGTATGCCTATTTGATATGGACAGACTATTTCAGTTCCCATCTGAAATGCAGTTGTATCAGCGGGCAAAGAAAGAATATAGCAAGAAGAAATATGCCGGAAAGGTGATGTTTGTAGAAACGAATCCTTGCACGGAATTTTGGTTCCTGCTCCACTTCTTGCCTAATGCGGTTTGTCGGCGATATGAAAGTTACGACCAACTGCTTCCCGAATTGCAGAAATATATGCCAGGGTATGAAAAGACAAAGCGATATTTTATACGCACCAACCTCTATAAATACCTGACAGAGAATGGTGATTTGGAACGAGCAATATCAAATTCCGAAAAGCTGTGCCAACTCTGTAAGGAATCGCCGGAGGATTTGAAGGCGTACTCAGAGGTGCATAAGGTGATAAGATTGCTCAATGAAATAGGGCTATAAATTTAACATTTGCAAAAGCAAGTAGCGCATGAAAATACAATCTGTTCATATTAAGAATTACCGAAAATTGAAAAATTGTCATATAGATTTTGACGAGAAGAAAACAGTTTTAGTTGGTGCAAATAATAGTGGCAAGACTTCCGCTATTAGTGCTATTGTTTGGTTCCTTAAAAACACAGATAAATTTAGTTTGAAAGAGTTTACTGCAACAAATTGGGCAGCAATTAATGAGATTGGCGAGAAATGGCTCGAACATGATTATGTAGATGAAGCATTATTGGATTCTCATCAATGGGATAACATTGTGCCATCAATGGACATTTGGATAAATGTCGAAGATGGAGAACAATATCGAGTAAATCACTTGATACCATCGCTTAGTTCTTGGGATGGTAAAAAGGTTGGTGTACGTGGACAATATGAACCCAAAGATGTAAAAAAACTATACACAGTTTACAAGGATGCCAAAATACAGGCAAAAACTTTAGAGAGTACTGAAGAATGGGAGAAAGCTGGCTCTCCTGATTTATATCCAAAAAATTTATGCGATTTTTTAGGCAAAGGTCTAAATCTTAGAGAGTATTTTGATGTGAAATACTACATCATAGATCCTTCTCTTGATCCTGATGACGAAGACGAAGTGCAACCAACGCCAGACAATGAGATAGGCAACAATCCACTTGACGGACTAATCAAAGTAGATACAATACTGGCATCAAGAGATTTTTCAGATCCGGAAGGACAAACAGACAGTGATATAGATACGTTGTCTAAACAGTTTCAACAGTACTATAAGAGCAGTGGGCAAGAAGATGAAGAGTTGACTTGTGAGGGGTTGAAGATCCTTGGAGGTATCGTAACTGCTAACAAAACATATGATGAAAAATTAAAAAAGACTTTTGAGGTTCCTGTTGGAGAATTGAAGAACATCAATTACCCTGGATTCCAGAATCCAGAGATAAGAATACGAAGTAAGATTCAGATTGAGGAATCCATAAAACATGACTCAGCAGTTCAATTTGCAATTCAAGGTATGGAGGAATTAGTACTTCCAGAGAAGTACAATGGGCTTGGTTATAGAAATCTTATCTCTATTTATTTGAAGCTAATTGACTTTAGGGAAAAATGGCTAAAGGAATTAAGTGAAAGAAAGAGTATTGAGCCTATTCATATAGTGTTTATAGAGGAACCAGAAGCGCATTTACATGCCCAAGCACAACAAGTATTTGTAAAGAAAGCTTTTGACGCCTTGTGTAACAATAAACTAATTGAAGAAAATCCTTGGCTAAGCACGCAACTTGTGTTAAGTACGCATTCAAATCATGTTGTCAACGAACTTGATTTGAACTGTATGCGCTACTTCAAGCGAGTAATAGATATTGACGAAAAGATACCTATTTCAAAAGTCGTGAACTTATCTAGTACATTCGGAACAGACGATGAGACAAAGCAATTTGTAACAAGATATATACGTTTAACTCACTGCGATATATTCTTCTCAGATGCTGTTATTTTTGTTGAAGGCCCTGCGGAAAAGATACTTGTTCCCAGCTTTCTCGCAAAAGCCGGATTAGATTCTTATTATATTTCTGTTATAGAGGTAAATGGTCGTCATGCACATAGTTTCCGCAAACTTATTGAAAAGATTGGAATTGCAACCTTGATTGTGACGGATATAGATGCGACTGACGCAAAAATAGAAGACGGAAAAGAAAAACATCAGTCCGTAATTACAGCCAAAGGAAATGATTATAAGACAGGTAATCCCTCTATTAAAAGTTGGCTTTCAGGAAAAGAACGAATAGACGATTTGTTAGCACTGGATGAAAAAGAAAAGCTTGTAAATAATGTAAGGATAGCATTCCAAACACCGGTAAACGTCAAGTGGGATAAGACTAAAGATAACTTTACCGAAATATGTCCTTATACATTTGAAGATGCATTAATATTTACCAATCTTGAATTATTTCGACAGGAAGGGTTGAAGAAAATGGGTACTATTACTACAATATCAAATCTGTTGAAACATAGTAATTCTGCTAATGAATTACAAAATAAGATATTTAAAAAGTTGGAAAGCAAGAGTGGTTTTAAGAAGGCCGACTTTGCTATTTCTCTGCTTTATAAAGACGACTTTGTCGATTTGGTTGTCCCAGTATATATTCAGGAAGGGCTTGAATGGATGAAGTCATATTTGGATTCTAATGGAAACAGAAATGGAGAATAATATAGACTTTCAAGTAGATGAGACACTAGAAAAGTGCATTCTTTCAACACCGCGTAAAAGTTTCTTTCTTTTTGCCGGAGCTGGCTCAGGAAAGACTTACTCTTTGGTTCTTCTTTTGAAAAAAACACATAATAGTATTGGTAAAAAACTCTTGTTGCAAGGAAAAAATGTAGCTGTTATTACCTTTACGAATGCTGCCACAGATGAAATAATCAACCGATTGGATTATAGTCCTATTTTTCACATTTCAACAATTCATAGTTTTGTTTGGGATGTTATAAAGCATTATCAGGCAGATATAAAAAATTGTATTGTTTTTATATTGAAGAAGATTTAAAAGCGTTGGAAAAGAAGTTAGAAGAAACAAAAAACAAGACTACCAAAACATATCTTTCCAATATAGAAAAGCTTGAATACCAGAAAGAACGGTTAGCAAAAGCGCAGAATATAGAAAAGTTTGTATATAATCCTAATAGCGGTAATCCTGAATATAATGCATTGAAGCATGCCGAGGTTATTAAAATATCTGCTAAAATGATTCTTGATAACAAAATGTTACAGCGAATCATAGCACAACGATATCCGATACTATTGATTGATGAGAGTCAAGATACGAAAAAAGAACTAATTGATGCCTTCTTTGAAATTCAAAGAAACTTTGCTGACATCTTTACTTTAGGTTTACTTGGAGACCAGAAGCAACGAATTTATGCAGACGGGAAGGAGAATTTAGAAGATTCTATTCCTGTCGGGTGGGAGAAACCGGTAAAGAGGATGAATTATCGCTGTGCTAAACGGATAATCCAGTTGGCTAACAATATTGGAAAGGATATTGACATTCATGCAGAACAAAGACCGCGTGAAGATGCTAATGATGGTTTGATTAGGCTTTTTGTTATACAACAACGTGAGGGGCTAAATAAAGATGAAATAGAGCAAAATGTGATGAGGATTATGAGTGAGCAAACCCAAGATGCGAAATGGACGACCATAGGCGCTGAAGTTAAAGTTCTAACATTGGAACACATGATGTCTGCACGAAGATTAGGATTCTCTCGTTTTTTTGCTCCACTTAATAAAGTTCCAAAATATCAGACGACATTCCTCCAGGGGGCTGTATCAGAAATAGATTTTTTTACAAAGGAAGTGCTGCCAATTGCAGAATCTATAAAAGGAGATGGACGGGTTGCTTTAGAGATTTTGAAAAAATACTCGCCATTATTGAGCGGACAGAATACAGAAAAGCCATATGACCTTTATTTGAAATGCAGAGAAGAAGCACTAAAGGTTGCTAATCTTGTAAATGAAAATGAGACTATCCGTGTCGTGGTAGATAAAATTATAAAATCTCAACTATTAACAGTACCGGATGTTGTAAAACAAGCGTATATGTTGAGCCCATTGGACATAGAAGATACCTTAGAAGAAGAACTACGTGCTTGGGTAGAAGTAATGGATTTACCAATCAACATGGTACGCAGCTATGATGATTATGTGAACCACCGTTCACAATTCGATACACACCAAGGGGTTAAAGGCCTTGAATTTGATCGAGTAATGGTTATTATAGATGATTCTGAAATAAAAGGATTCTTATTTAGCTATGACAAACTATTTGGTGTTAAAGATTTATCTAATGTAGATTTGAAAAATAAAGAAAATGGTAAGGAGACTTCCATTGAACGAACTCAAAGATTATTTTATGTTACATGTACTAGAGCAAAGAACTCATTAGCGGTTGTGATGTATACAAATAATCCAGAGGGAGTAAAAGCTGAAACTATCAGAAAAGGCTGGTTTGAAGAGAATGAAATTATTGTAATGTAATATTGGGTAATATGCACAATAAGAGAGGCTGTGCCAATTGTGAGTTTTGACAGTCTCTCTTTTGTCGTATGCTCATGCCGAGCATACAAAAAGCAGCCACCACCAGAGCATAAAGTTCTGATGGTGGCAGCCTGTCCGTACTGGAGTCTTAGTTGACGAAAGTGTATTCTACGTTGAAGTAGGATTCTGACACCCTCACTACATTGATGACTACAGCTTTGTCCTGACTGATGAAGCTGTATTGGCTTTTGGTTTCGTCGGCAATGACCAATTTGTAGTGCTTCTTCAGATAGTCAATGACAAGTCCGCTGTTTGTTGCATGTTCTGTGTCAATGATGGAATATAGAGCGCCGTCTTGAGGGGAGAAACTATAGAGAATACCCTCGTTGCCCTTGCCTGTCACATAGGTCAACTGAATGCAGCTGGCAGTGGATGTTTCTGACTGAAGCCAATAACGCTTCATGGATTGCGCCATGTAGCTTTTGGCCGCATCGGCATTCGCTCCCTTGACATGGTATGGCTCTATCCATACGTCGAGTTTTGTTTCCGGGTTCTCGATTACTTCGGTTGGATCATCATCTCCACAAGAGGTGAATGCCAGAGGAGTTGCCATCAGAATTAAAAGGATGGCGTTTGAAAGGAACTTTTTCATTTTCATTTTTCTTTTGTTTTTGATTAAATTATTGTATTAATGTATACATGTGTACGTGTATACGTGTATCAATGTATTCATGTATTAACGTATTCATGTATACGTGTATACATGTATTCACTTTTTCATCACTTCGCCAATATCTTTCGACCTGATTTTCTTGACCTTACCATGTTTCTGCTCATATGCTTCAACACCTTGTTTCATGACGTATTCCATGAAAGTCCGGATGGTAAACCCTTCTTTGTGCGCAATGGCTTGCACCTTGTTGACGAGTTCTTTTGAGCAGATAAAAGAGAAATGTTGCCAATGCGGTTCATTGGGTTTTCCAACGCTTTTCCGACATTTTTCTTCCTTGGGATTCTCTTCGACGACTTCTGACGGATTGTCCGTTTTATCCTGTGGAATGATGGTTGAATCACCAAGTATGTTACCCAACAGGATGTCCATGTTCTTCTTTGCCATAGTCATTATTGATTACGTGATATTATCTCTTCCGTTAATGCCTGGTAGTCCTTCGCTCCGTTTGATTGAGGGTCATATTCAAAGATGCTTTTGCCACTGCCTGCCGATTCTGCCAAGGCAATGTTCTCACGGATGCGAGTCTTGAAAGTGATAGCCTCGTAACGGGACTTTACGGCTTCCTCCACGGCCTTGTTCAGCTTGCGGTGGTTGTACCTCGCGATAAACACACCGCCAAGCCGAAGGCTCGGTTTGATTCTCTGCAATGATGTCACGAAGGCATCAAGAAGCCTCATGCCTTTCAACGGAAGCAGTTCGGGAGTCATAGGCACAATGATTTCATCAGCTGCAAGGAATGCGTTTGTGGTGACGATTCCCAAAGACGGAGGACAGTCAATGAGTATGTAGTCATAGTTCTGCCTGACAGGTTCAAGCAATCGGCTCAACAACTGTTCTCTTGCCAATAGATTGGTCATGGCAATTTCCGCACTTGCCATTTCAAGTGAAGACGGAACAAGGTCAAGATTCTCCTTGATGTGCTTCACCGGCAACGGCACATTATTCACCAAAGAGTCGAAGATGCTTGCGCCATTGTCTTCCTCATTCGGGATGAAATACATAGTGAGGTTTGCCTGACCGTCAAGGTCTATCAGCAGGACTTTCTTGCCCATGCGTGCCATACATGCCCCGATGGAAGCTGTTGAGGACGCTTTTGATACGCCTCCTTTGTAATTTGCTAACGTGATAATTTTCAGTGACATAACAACTGTTTTTATATATTAATGATTTAACGTATTCATGTATACATGTATACACGTTTACATGTATTCATGTCCAAATGTTTACGTGCTTTGCAACGATTGTTCTGAACTTTTGTTCCTTCCCTCTTATAGCTTAAACCACTTGGGACCTGATAAAATTTTGTTGCCTCCAAAGGGCTCATGCACCTGCCATGCAAGGTTTCACGGGAAAATACGACCTCAGTGCAAACCGAGGTGGAGATTTTCCCGATGAACCGCAAGGCCAGACCTTGTGATGCGGAAGGCATGAGAAGTACCTTAGCAACACAATTCTTGTCTATGAGTCCCAAGTGTGCAGCTGCAACTCCTGTGAAAGGTGGAAATGAACGATGCTTCATGATATAATCGGTTATTGGCAGTTAAAAGAGAAAATGCCATAAGGACGCCATGCGTATTTCTCTTTTTGCCGCAAGTCTTTGGATGGCGGTTCGTTTACGCCCAATCAGTTCACTTTACTTGGTTAGTCTTATATATAGGCTAAACCAAAGTAAAGTATATATGTGAAGTTCCGTTTCCAAATAAAAGCTATATGATGTGCTTGTCTATCTTTATCCTATGCTTTCCGGATGGATTGCGAAGGGTCTTCCTGATTGTGTGCAAAGATGATCTGGTGAACCACTCCCGGAATGTGACAAGGACGAATTCTGCCGTCAGCACTCCTTCGATGCCGTATTGGAACGCAATGTTCCAGGCGAAGTTTTTCAGTGAGATCTGCGTTATGTGTGAGCGTTTCCTTATTCTCGTTTCAAGCTCCAGCATGATTTTTCGCCTGGTCACGAAATATCTGACGCTCTCGCAGATCTGGAAGACTTCCGCTTCTTCCAGGTCCAGTCCGTTGAATGTTTTCCTCGTGTATTTCAGAATGGCGTCCAGTTTCTCCACATCATCTTTCTCTTTTAGCTGCAGATATTGTTTTTGCTCATATTGATGCTCAGTATAGAGCAGGACCAGACGCTCATATGCAAGCTGGAAAGAATAGCCATACATGGTGGATACCTTGGCGGTGTCACTTTTCATTATAGGATGCCAATCGTCAGTTTCTTGTGACTGAGGACGGCGTTTGCCCCAAAAGAGGAAACGGATACACCATGGAAGCTGAATGGCCGTGAAGCCTGCAGCAATCATAGCCAGAAGAACCGTCATCCGCAATGAATGGGACAAACAGAAATAATATGCACTTACAGATACCAGCAAAAACGCAGCGGCTTCTGCCAGCAAGACCAATGTTATTTGTCGCTTGTTTTTCATACAGGTTATTGTTTTTCAATACAAAGGTATTCCTAATTTCCATATAAAAAGAAAGCCGGAAACAAGGTGGGAACCAGAGCCTCCGTCTACTTGTTGTCACAAATGGAATAAAGTCCGAACAACGGAAAACGGACTTCAACAAGAGACAACAACGGATAATGCAGCACGTCTTGTTAAATAAAGCTAAAAGATTTTACCGGCCCGTATTTATGGCAAATAAAGGCAGATAAAACTAGACATTCATAGGCGACAAATGGAGATGACATTCAGGATGGTTACCTTTATTTTCGATAAGCCAACAATCCCATATATATAGATAAAACGGGGCAAGCGCACATGTTTTTTTCACTGTTTTTCAAGTCTATGTTTGTTTTGCCTTCTTTATGGATGTCTATTCCATGAATTTTCGGATTCCTGCCAGAAAGAACAAAATAAAGCGTGAAAAACTTGCACTGTATTGTCTTTTTTTATTATCTTTGCAACAAGAGATAAGAAGTGATAAGGTTCAAGATTGAAATGAGCTCTGTAAGATGAAAAACCGGTGCACATTCAAGATAAAACCTCTCATTCTTTGACAGTTACACTTCCGTACAATCATTTATGGTTTTCCTAGATATTATTATCTATGTGTTTTTTATGTCCTGTTTGCACCGATTTTGTACCTTCAAAAGGTCTAAATTTTTGACAATCAGCACACAAAGAAATCAGAGGAGGTTAAGTAAGCATCAACAAATAACGATAACTTAATAATCTAGTAGGAGGTAAATACTAATAACAAGTGTTTACCTCCTTTTTTGTATTTATCAAGCATTGCTTCTTATTTTAGAAGTTCGCTTCCCGTTCCTTTCATTACCTTGGAGTTAACCTTGATGCCTTGTCCAACCATACAAAGTGAAACTTCATCACTATAAGACATGAAGTTCCTAATTGTAAAATCTATCAGCATACAATGACATTATAATGTTTATTACGCTGCAAAGCGTAAGAAAAACGATCCTCAAAACGACATAAATTACGGAATTTTCTCAAAATACGGCATAAAAAGCGCAGATTTCCTCGTTTTGCCATTATGTATGCATTCTTGTATATCATATAACTTCCCTAATACCAAAATCTTTTTTGCGGATTTACACCCTGATACCAAAATTTTTTGTGGTAAAATACGGCCTGACACCAAAATCTTGAGTTACCGGAATGATGCAGACCAAAGATTATCGACCAATTGATGCGACTGATTGGGGTTGAAAACAAACCATTTTGGAATACGGATTAATCGAATTGTCTTGAGTTCCAAGCCACGATTAAATATACACTTTTCTTATTTGTTCATATTTCCACAGTGAAAAATTCCCATGATTTTCAATCAGAAATTCCCATGATTTTCAATCGAAAAACCTAAAAGCTATTACTGATAGCCGTTTCCATGTTCCACAATCATACAGTAGAACTCCCTTCAAACAAGATTGAACAGAATGAAATATTTATTAGTTTAAGTTCTGTTCATTATCTTTTAATTATTTCAAATAAACATTTATATTTGTGGGCAGACCTATTTGCATAAATACTTCAACAGAATAAATATATGATGAAAATCTACGTTTTACATTTTGGCTATCTGAGTGAAGTATGTAGCTCTTATTAAAGTTATATTGTTACCTATCATAAAAAAAACGAGAACTCATGAAACAGAATCCGATATTAACAAATGAAAGCAACAACGGAACGCATACAGACAAGTATAACCTACAGCGATTCTTGGATGCGCAATCACATTACTATGAGCAAGCCTTGCAGGAAGTGCAGAATGGCTATAAAAGTTCTCATTGGATATGGTTCATCTTCCCTCAGCTTGCTACTCTGGGGCACAGTTACAATGCCAAGTATTACGGTATCAGTGGATATGACGAAGCTGAGGCATATCTGAAACACCCTGTGTTAGGCTCTCGATTGAGGACTATCACAAAGGCTCTTCTGACACATACAGATATGAATGTCGTCAACATCTTTGGAGGGATTGACGCAATGAAGGTGTGTTCATGCATGACTCTCTTTGATGCTGTTTTACCCGACGATGTATTTCAAGAGGTTCTAGATAAATTCTACAATGGGAAATACGATAAGAAAACGTTAGACTATATGTAAGATGGCAAAACTATGCGATGATGCTTTGCGAAAAACTTTAGTATAGAAGAATTAATGAACCAAAACATATTGATAATATACAATTACAAAGATTTGGCTTTGCGACAAGTGTAGAACGTACCGCTGTGGCTTTCCATCAAAAAAACACCATCAAAACCACATTTGCAACGAAGTTCACAATGTTGTGGTTCACTACCTTGTGAACTTCGTTTTTCGTATGCCTTTTTATCAGTTTGGCAAGATGCTACATCTCAAGTGTATACCTACGGAATATTGGGTGACATTCAGTAGACCGTATAAAGAAAAGTTTGGTTGACAAAGAGATTATCACCGTTGAGAAAGAGGGTATAGTCCTTGCTGACAGTGTATTTGAACTTTGGTTTAAAAGAGAAATGATGTAGTCTATAGCCGACACTGAGGTTTGCCATTCACCAGTTTAATAAATATCATTAATCAATTTATTAGCCAATAGACAGAAAATATGAACGAATATAAAACAATAGACTCTCTTTTGAAGAAAT
>ULIZ01008129.1_pt1 | contig 18949 bp, 20 predicted proteins | sample 1950601 | NCBI WGS metagenome assembly ULIZ01 (sample SAMEA4835456, study PRJEB28245) | human gut metagenome | biome: gut microbiome; material: fecal sample | place: Denmark | collected 2008 | reverse complement strand
CCGTAACCGAAACAGGCCCCTATCTGGTATACGGGCGGCCGCCGCTGGCCGAACAGTTCATCATGCCCGACGAGTCCAACGACAGCTGGTATTTTCAGGAGGGCAGGCACTTCTCGACCGAATCGGAACCCACGGCGCTATGCCGCTGCGGAGCCTCCCGCCGCAAGCCCTACTGCGACGGCAGCCATGAAAAAGCCAGCTGGGATCCGCGGCTCACGGCGCAGCGGGATGCGCTGCTCGACAATGCCGAAGTGATCGACGGCGGCACGCTTCAGATGACGGACAACGAAAAATACTGCGTCTTCGCACGCTTCTGCCACCCGCACGGCGACGCATGGTCACTCACCGAGCAGTCCGACGATCCCGAAGCGCGCAGGCTGGCCGTCCGCGAAGCTTCGATGTGTCCCAGCGGCCGTCTCATGGCATGGGACAAAGAGACGATGAAACCCTATGAATTCCGGTTCGAGCCGAGTCTCGGCCTGATCGAAGACATTACGATCGGCGCCAGCGGCGGTTTGTGGATACGCGGCGGCATTCCCATGCGGCGCGAAAACGGGCAGACGTACGAAATCCGCAACCGCGTCGTCGCATGCCGCTGCGGACAGTCGGCCAACAAGCCTTACTGCGACGGCACGCATGCCGCAATCAAGTGGCGGGACGAACTCAACGGCGAACCGGTCGGCGAAACGCTCCCCGAAGAGGTGTACTGAACCGGCGGCGACGGGACGGAGGCTTCCGCGCCGTAGCGCCCCCGGCATCCGAAACGGGAAATCCGGCGCCCGGCTCCGGCGTTATCCGGCAGGGCCGCCTGCAATCCCGCCACAACATCTTCCACGATACGGAAAGAGAGGACCGTACGGGACGGTCCTCTCTTCGTATTTCAATCCGGCACAATCCCGGAAACGCAGATTTCCGCAGGCTTTCCGGCCTTGCGGGAATCCGGAGTTCTGTCATTTGCAGAGAAAGTCGATATAATCGACAATAGCCTTGCTGCAGACCGGACAGAACTCGTCCGTTTTGTGCAGGTTGTTCATCAGGCAGTTCCGCCACGGGCGGTAGACGCCCTCGGCGGCATACCCGCCGCCTTCGAAAACGCCCACGACACCGTCGTACTCCTCCGTGTCGGGCGTCGGCACGGGAGTTCCCTCCGCCACCATCCGGCTCCAGAATTTATCCCCGAACCCGACGAGCGTCGTCAGGTTGGGTTCCCACGGTTCGATACTTTTCGCGTACATGTCGTCATAGGAGGTCGTGCCGACATATTCGTCGCCCAGCCCCAGCAGCAGATGGCCGAACTCGTGGACATGGATTTTTCCGGTGCGCGTGGGGTGGTGCGCGGCGCTGATGCCGTAAAAGTTGAAAATCCCGCCGCCACCGTATTTCTGTGTGTTCGAAAGCACATAGATATAATCGTAAGGCACATGCGCCGCCATGTCGCGCAGACGCTGGAAATCGGTCACCATCTGGTAGCGTTCCGAATCGAAGGTATAGAAACTCGCGCCGCAGGCCGTATTGCGCCAGACGTTTTCACCGGGGATGGTCACGCCCGAATCGTCGGAGGGAGCCCACACGGCGCGGACGTTGAAGCGCGCGGCGTTCTCCTTATAGGGCGAATAGCTGAAAAATTCGTCGGCGAACGTGCGGCAGGCCGACTCGAATTTGGCCCGCTCGCCGGCCCCGTAGCCCTCAGGCAGCAGGACGATGTCCACACGCTGCGCCGAATTGCCGGAATACATCACCTCGAACGTCTCGCAGCGGGGCGTGAACCGCTCGATAAAATAGGAATCGGGGTCGATATTCTGGCTGAAACGCTTCTCGAAACGCCCTTTGCCGTTGCGGGTGAAAATCTCGATCCGGCACGGACGTTTGGGATAGGGGAACACCACCGATTCGGGATAGGAGCGGCGCACGCTGTCGGCTTCGGGCGTACTCTGCCACTCGTTGAAAAGCGTGCAGAAGCCGCGGGAATAGATCTCCCGGCCCGACGCCCGGTCCACGATGCGAAAAAACTGGTTGCCGTATCCGGTCGTATCGACCAGCGAGACCTTAGACCCTGCCCAGTAAGGCTCCTCCTTCAGCGCGTCGAAGAAATACTCCTCCGAGCGGCTGTCTCCGGCGTGATAGTAGTCGAAGCGCATCGTTTTGTCGAAAAAACAGTCGGCGAACGGCGTCTGCGCAGCGGCGGCGACGCCGGTTCCGAGAAACAGCATAATAAAAATCTTCTTCATGGTTCGCAGCATTTCAGGGCGACAAAAAAGGGGTACGCACAGACGTACCCCCGAATCGGCCCGTTACGGGTTATTTCTTCTCCGGCCGTGCGATCGTCTCGCGCATCGTCGTGTCGGCCATGATGTTTTTCATTTTGTAGTAATCCATGATCCCCAGATTGCCGTTGCGGAACGCTTCGGCCATGGCCAGCGGCACCTCGGCTTCGGCGAGAATCACCTTGGCGCGGGCGTCCTGCGCCTTGGCCTTGTTCTCCTGTTCCAAGGCGACGGCCATGGCGCGGCGCTCCTCGGCCTTGGCCTGCGCGATGTTCTTGTCGGCCTGCGCCTGATCCATCTGCAGCTGGGCGCCGATGTTCTTGCCCACGTCGATATCGGCGATGTCGATCGAAAGGATTTCGAACGCCGTGCCGGCGTCGAGTCCCTTTTCGAGCACCACGCGGGAAATCGAATCGGGATTCTCCAGCACGATCTTATGCGAAGCCGCCGAACCGATCGACGAGACGATACCCTCGCCCACACGCGCCAACACGGTTTCCTCACCGGCGCCGCCGACCAGCTGTTTGATATTGGCGCGCACCGTAACGCGGGCCTTGGCGATCAGCTGGATGCCGTCCTTGGCGACGGCCGCTACGGGCGGGGTGTTGATGACCTTGGGGTTCACCGACATCTGCACGGCTTCGAACACGTCGCGGCCCGCGAGGTCGATGGCCGTGGCCATCTTGAAGTCGAGCATGATGTTGGCTTTCTGGGCCGATACCAGTGCATGCACGACGCTGGTGACGTTGCCGCCCGCAAGGTAATGGGCCTCCAGTTCGTTGGGATCGAGACTCAGGCCGGCTTTCGTGCTCTCGATCATCGAAGAGACGATCGTCGAGGGCGGCACCTTGCGCCAGCGCATCAGGATAAGCTGCAGCAGGCTGATCCTCACGCCCGACACCAACGCCGAGAACCAGAGTCCTACGGGTATAAAATAGAAGATGAGCCAGATCGCAAAGAGGCTCACGAAAATTATAAGAACGATCAATCCACCCTGAAAATCCATAGTTTTTTGTTTTTATTTGGTTGTTTTTACGATGACGCTGAAATTCTCGAACCCGACGACTTCGATCTCCTTCCGGGGGTCCACATAGGCGCCCAAGGATTTGGCCTCATAAGTCCGTCCGTTCACCTCGATCTTGCCCATCGGCGAAAGGCGCGAGAGGGTCGTGCCGCGGTCGCCGACGCTCAGCTCCTGTTCGGGCAGGGTAGGCATGCTCGACGAATTGATTTTCTGTTTGAGCGAGAAGCGCTGCCACGTCTTGGCGCGCAGCGAAACGACGGTGGCGATCAGCGACAACACCAGAATAACCAGCACGACCACCGAACCGGCCACGGGGCCGAGATCGCGGAATGCGAGGTAGATCGAACTGCCGTAGCAGACCAGCGCCAGAATCGCGCCGATCGACACGCCCGGCAGCAGGACCAGCTCCGCCACCAGAAAGAGCAGGCCGAAAAAGATGAGGAGTACAATATAGAACATCGTCATAGGGAAGTTGTTGAATATTGGACTAAAGATAGGAATTAAAATCAATTATTCCGCAATTTCAGCGACTTTTATTTCCAAAGCCGGGTCGGTCTGCGTCACCGCGGCCGCCACGCGGTCGGCCACGGCCTTGTCGTCGAACGTCCCGACGACGAAGAGCTGCTGTCCCACGCGCGAAAGCTCGCACCCCTCGGCCGTATCCGTAATCGCCGCCTTCACCGCGTCGGAAAGCGCTTCGGAGCTGACGATCTCGACCCGGTAGGCGATATGCTGCGCTTCGGGGTCCTTCGAAAGATTGCGGTACTCGCCGTCGGTCCACACGACGATTTCGGGGCGGACGAAACCGCGGGCCTTCAGCAGCTTTTGGGCCGCTTCGGCCTCCTCCCTCGTGGCGAAACCTCCGGCGTAGTAACACCATTTCCTGTCATCGTTGACCAGATAGGAGAGCGGGTAAGCGCCCCGGAAGGTCGATACGGCGCGCTTGGTATTGAACGTGCCGAGCAGGATGCGGTATATCGTCCCGTGCTCGTAGACCTTGCATTCGGGAATGGGGTGCTGATAGCTGTACTTCGGCGTCGAGGAGAAGGAAACGCTGTCGTAATCGAGGAAATAACGCTCTGCGACGTCGATCCGGGGCAGCCGGAAGTCGATGCCCTCCAGCTGCGCCGTCACGCCACGCAGCGAATCGCGCGCGGAGGTCAGCCCCAGCATATCGGCCACGGAGGTTTCATACCCGACGAGCACCTTCTTGCGCAGGAAATAGTCGGTCACGGCGTCCGAAGCGGTCTCGCCGCGCAGTTCCGAGAGCTGACGGGCGGCCTCCGAGAGCCGCTCCTCCTCGCGGGAAAGAATCTCGTCCCGCCCCAGCTTGTCCATCAGGTAGCCGTAAGCATAGCTCTTGTTGTCGAAGATGTAGTTCCATGCGTCGGAGAGCGAATCGGCCAGCACGCGGTTGAAGCCCTGCAGAGTCTTGTATTTGTCGTAAATCTCCGCCGCATCGGCTTCGGCCTGAGCCGCGGCGTAGGCTTCGGCCAGCTCGGAAATCGTGCCGTAATTGGCAAAATAGCGGTTCACGTAATCCACGGCATCGAATTCCAGCCGCTGCGCTTCGACGAGCGCGGCATAGTCGGCCTCCGGGAGCTGTTCCCGGAAATAGGGATTGCTGACCAGATTGCGCACCTTGAGCGAATCGGGAATCTCCGCCGCCGGATTTTCCGCGGCAGGCCCCGCCGGCTGCGACGCCGCGCCGTTCAGGTTGGCGAGCACCCACTCCTGCTCGATGGTGTTGATACGGTCGATCAGGCGGCCCTTAGCATTGCGGATTTCGAATATCCGGCTTTCGAGCTGCAGAATATCCTGCGAATACTGCTGGCGGGCCGCCGGGTTCTCGCGCAGCTGCCGCCGGGCGCGTTCCACGGCATTGACGATCGAATCTTCGCGCATCTGCAGCTGCGCATCCTCGCGCAGAAGCGACATATACTCCTCGTTGCTTTCGAGCCCCGCGATGCGGGCTTCGACTGAAAGCTGCTGCGCACGCAGGCTTCCGGCGCCCAGAAGCGCCGCGAACAGAAACAATATGCAAGTTTTACGAACCAACATTCCGGTTACCTCCACCATTTAATGAAAAAGAGTTGTATAAGCCCGAAAATCTCCAGACGCCCCAGAAGCATCAGCAGCGAACTGGATATCTTGAAAACGCCCGGCACGGACGAAAAATTATCCATCGCCCCGACTTGGCCGAATCCGGGACCGACATTGCCGATCGAAGCCACCGAGCCGGAGAAGCTGGTCATCAGATCGACGCCGAACATCGTCCCCAGCACCGTGCCGGCGAGAATCAGCATCAGGTATGCGACGATAAATATCATGACCGAATGGAGCGCTTCGTTCTCCTGAATGACCCCGTCCAGCTTGATGCGGATGATCGCGTTGGGGTGCTGCTGCTGGCGCAGGCGCGTGCGCATCATCTTCATCGCCAGCACCAGCCGGTTGGTCTTGATGCCGCCCGCGGTGGAACCCGCGCAGGCACACACGATCGAACCGAAAATCAGCAGGATAACCGCAAACGACGTCCATTGGTTGGAGTCGGCCGTGGCGAATCCCGTCGTCGTAACAAGCGACACGAACTGGAAAAGCGCATGATGGAACGCGGCCGAAAACGTAGGGTATATGTTGGCGGCGAAGAGACTGACGGCGATCAGCAGGCCGCCGCCCAGCAGCATGACGAGGTACCAGCGCGTCACCTCCGAACGGAATATGTTGTTGCGTTTGCCGGTCACCGTCGCATAGATCAGTCCGAAGTGGATACCCGCCGTAGCCATGGCGAAGATCAGGATCGTGTCGATCATCGGACTGTTGAAATAGGCGATGCTGGCGTTCTTGGTCGAGAAACCGCTCGTGGCGCACGCCGACATGGCGTGGCAGAGCGAATCGAACCAGTTCATGCCCGCCATTTTGAGCAGCACCGTCGTCAGCACCGTAAGCCCCACATAGACTACCAGCAGTATCTGCACGATGATCTGGGTCCGGTAGCGGTAATTATCCTTGGCCAAGGTCGAAAGCTCGACGCTCGACAGCGTCATCTTGTTGCGCCCCAGCGAGGGGAGGATCAGCAGGGCGAACATGACTACGCCCATACCCCCGATCCACGTCGAGGACATGCGCCAGAACTGCAGCCCCCGCGGCAGCACCTCGATATCGTTCAGGATCGTCGATCCGGTCGTCGTAAAGCCCGAAACGCTTTCGAACCAAGCGTTCACCAGACTGAACTCCCCGCCCCAGATCAGGTAGGGGAACATGCCGACCAGACAGGCGACCAGCCACGAGCCGACCACGATGCAGAATCCCTCCTTGTTGGTGATCTGCTGCGTACGTTCGACGAAGATCAGCGGAAACGCCCCCAAGAGGGCCGTGAGCAGCGACGCGAGCAGCAGGGGATAGAACGCCGAATCCATGCCGCTGACAAAGGAAATCCCCGCCGACAACAGCATGAACAGCGCGATGAAAAGCATCACGACCCCGACATATCGCAAAACCACGTCTACTCGCATCGCAATCAGGATTTTGGCTGCTTGGAAACGGTTATCAGGGTCTCGATCTTCTCCTTCAGCTCCAAGACCTCGTCCTTGCAGTCGGCCTTGACGGCGAACGGCACGCGGAACGAGAGGTAGTCGCCCAGCCCCTTGTTCATCCGGATGATGGGGTTGACGCAGTAGACCGACATGAAGTAGTAGAGCATCAGCACGATGGCGATCATCACCACGAGCGAGATCAGCACCGGCGTAACGGCCCGGTAGGCGTTTTTCTTCATCTGCTCGGCACGCGGAGCCAGCGAACTCTGCGTCGAAGTCATATAGTTCTTGATGGCAGCGGTCAGACGGCCGTAGAGGACTTCGTATTCGCTGTCATACCAGCTGCGGCCCACCGAATCGGGCGCGGCCGGATTCGCCGCGGCATGCGCTCCGAAAGCGAGGTAGTTGTCGGTCAGCAGGCGCAGCTCGGTCGTCGCGAAAGCCAGCGAGTCGAGAAACGACTTGTCGAGGGCTTCGCTCTGGGCCACGAGCAGCGTGTTCTCCAACCGCTCCATACTCGACCGGCAAAGGCTGTCGTAGGAGTTGTCTCCGAACACCGAAAGGCGGATAAGCGCCACGTTCTGCTCATAGGCGGCGTCGAGCATCTCCTTGGCCAGCTCGATATTACGCTTGTTGGCCTTGAGGATTTCGCCCGTATCGCGGCTCAGGTGGCTCAGTTCCACGAACGAGACCATCCCCGAAAAAAACAGCAGGCAGACGATACTCAAAAAACCGATCGTCACTCTTCTGCGCATACCCGTCATACTTCTTTTGATTTTATCAATGCAAATATAGTGAATTAATCGAGAATATCACCCATCAGATCGTGAGATTCGTCCATCGCCCCGAAGCGCACCCGGCAAATGGCGTTGATGCGCGTCCGGTCGTAGGGGGCCTTCACCCGGCGGTAGCTGCCCGTATAGCCGAACATCATGCCGCCGCGCAGGGTGCTTTCGAACAGCACGGTATCCTCGGAACCGACGGCTTTGGCGCAGAATGCGCCGTGCAGCCGCCCGCAAAGTTCTTCCAGTTCGGCGACGCGGCGCGTCGCCACCGACGGCTGCACCTTGCCGGGCATATCGACGGCAGGCGTTCCGGGACGCTCCGAAAAAGGAAATATGTGAAGGAAAGCGGGCTTGAGTCCCTCCAGAAAATCGTACGTCGTGCGGAAATCCTCCTCGGTTTCGCCGGGAAAGCCGACGATGACGTCGATGCCGATGAAGGCGTCGGGCATCAGCGCCCGCACGGCGGCGATGCGGTCGGCGAAACGCGCCGTGGTATAGCGGCGGCGCATCAGTCCGAGAATTTTGTCCGAGCCGCTCTGGAGCGGAATATGGAAGTGATGCTGGAATTTAGGTGACGTGGCGCAAAACGCTATGATTTCGTCCGTTAGAAGATTAGGTTCGATGGACGAAATCCGGTAGCGTTCGATGCCTTCGACTTCATTGAGCGCACGCAGCAGGTCGATGAAACGCTCGCCCGTCGTACGGCCGAAATCCCCCGTGTTGATTCCCGTGATGACGATCTCCTTCTGTCCGGCCGCGGCGATCTGGCGGGCTTCGGCGACGAGGTCCGCGATCGGCATATTGCGGCTGCCGCCGCGGGCATAGTGGATCGTACAGTAGGCGCACTTGTAGTCGCAGCCGTCCTGCACCTTGAGGAAAGCGCGCGTGCGGTCGCCGCTCGAAAAGGCCGCAAAGAACGAAGTGAGCGATTCGGTATCGCAGCTGTAGATCTGCGCACGGCCCTTGCCGGAGAGTTCGACCACCCGTTTATATAACATTCCTTTATCATTATTGCTCAGCACGATATCAACACCTTCGATCGCCGCTATTTCCTGCGGTTTGAGCTGCGCGTAACAGCCCGTCACGGCGATGATGGCACCGGGATTGCGGCGGTGGAGTTTGCGGATCAGGTTGCGGCATTTCTTGTCGGCGTGTTCCGTGACCGAACAGCTGTTGATGACGCATATGTCGGCCTCGGCGTCGGGTGCGACGCGCACGAAACCGCCGCGCTCGAACTCCCGCGCGAGGGTCGAGCTTTCCGAAAAGTTGAGTTTGCAGCCGAGGGTGTGGAAATTTACTCTGCGTTGTTGCATAAATTGTCGTTATTTACCGGGCGAAATTACGAAAACTGTGCGAAAAGGGAGGGCTTTTCCGAGAAAAAAGCGTAAATTTGCGCGCAATATAAGGAACGAGGCATGGAATTTTTCAGCGACCTGATTCAATACGGCTACTTGTCGAACGCGCTGGCGGCGTGTGTCCTTTCGGGCATAACGTGCGGCGTGATAGGCACCTATGTCGTATGCCGCCGGATGGTTTTCCTCGCCGGAGGCATCACGCATTCCTCGTTCGGCGGGCTGGGCATCGCGTTTTACCTCGGCACCGACCCGATCGCCGGGGCGATGATCTTCGCCGTACTCTCGGCGCTGGGCATCGAATGGGCCGGCAGCAGGGGCCGCATCCGCGAAGATTCGGCCATCGGCATCATCTGGTCGGTGGGCATGGCCGTCGGCGCACTCTTCATGAGCCTGCGGCCGGGCTACACGTCGGGCGATCTCTCCGCATACCTGTTCGGCAGCATCGTCACCGTGACACACGGCGACGTCGCGGCGCTGACCGCTCTGACGCTGTTCATCATCGCCGGAGCGCTGCTATGGCTGCGGCCGGTGATGTACGTGGCCTTCGACCGCGATTTCGCCCGCAGCCGGGGCATTCCGACCCGCGTGATCTCCTACGTGATGGCGGCGCTGATCGCCGTGACGATCGTCCTCTCGATCCGCATCATGGGAATCGTCCTGCTGATTTCGCTGCTCACGATGCCCGTTGCCATAGTCAATTCGCTCTCGCGCTCGTACCGGACCATCGCGCTCTGCGCGCCGCTGGTCGCCGTGGCGGGCAACGTCGCCGGACTCGTCGCAAGCTACAATTTCGAAGTTCCGCCCGGAGCAGCCATAATATTTACACTCACCCTTACGCTTATTGTAGTAAAACTATTACCTTTGCGTAACAAAAAAGCCGGTGCCGCCGCATGAAAACCATCCATAAACTCGTACTGAAAGCCTACTTGGGGCCGATGGTCCTCACGTTTTTCATCGTGATGTTCGTCCTGATGATGAACATCGTGTGGCGTTACATCGACGAGCTGGTGGGCAAAGGACTCAGCGCAGGCATCATCATCGAGCTGATGACCTACTTCATGGCCAACATGATCCCGCTGGGACTGCCGCTGGCCATGCTGCTGGCGGCCATCATGACCATGGGCAATCTGGGAGAGAACTACGAGTTGCTGGCCATGAAGTCGGCCGGCATGTCGCTCATACGCATCACCAAGCCGCTGATTATTCTGGTAAGCCTGATCTCCGTGGGCAGCTTCTTCATCGGCAACAACCTCGTGCCGTACGCCAACAAAAAGGTGTTCAGCATCCTGTACGACATCCGCCAGCAGAAACAGAGTCTCGAATTTCAGGACGGACTGTTCTTCAACGGCATCGACAACATGTCGATCCGCGTCAGCAGGCAGGAACCCGAAACGCATCTGCTGCACGACGTGCTGATATACGACAACCGCGCGGCCAACGGCGACATGAACACCATCGTGGCCGATTCGGGATACATCCGTCTTTCGGACGACAAGAAATACCTGCTGGTGACGCTTTTCAACGGCGAGACCTACGAGCAGACCCGCAGCAGCCAGTGGTTCACCCAGAGCAAACTGCGCCACCACATCTTCGAGAAGCAGGATCAGGTGATCCCGATGGAGGGCTTCGCGATGGGCCGCACCGACGCCAACCAGTTTTCGAACAGCCAGACGAAGAATATCAACGAGCTGCAGCACGACATCGACTCGCTCGAAAAAATGGTGAACAGCGCGACGACGCGCTCGTACGAACCGCTGCTCAAGGAGCAGATTTTCTCCCGCGACAACTCGGTGCTCCCGCAGCCCGACAGTCTCCGCATCGACAAGAGCCGGTTCCGCGACATGGCGGCGATGGACTCCATCGCTACGCTGCAGATGCGGGAAAAGGAGCGCGTATGGAATCAGGCGCGCACGCTGGCCAAGAACTCCCGCAACATGTTCTCGTTCGACGAGTCGGCGGCAAAAGAGGCGCTCAACCAGCTCTACCGCAGCAAAGTCGAATGGCACAAGAAGATGTCGCTGCCGGTGTCGATCATGATCTTCTTCCTGATCGGCGCACCGCTCGGCGCCATCATCCGCAAGGGCGGACTGGGACTTCCGGTCGTCGTGTCGATCATCTTCTTCGTGATCTACTACATCATCAGCCTGTCAGGCGAGAAACTGGCCAAGGAGGGGAGCTGGGACGCCGTATACGGCATGTGGCTCTCGACGTTCATCCTCACGCCCATAGCGATCTACCTGACCTACAAGGCCACGAACGACTCGGCGCTGCTCGACACGGACTGGTACGTCGGAAAATTCAAGGCGCTCTACGAACGCATGCGACCCGCGATCAACAAATTGAAAAACGCTATAAAACTCAAACGAAATGGCAAAAAGCACGATTCTGAATAGTGTGGAAGAGGTTATCGAAGATTTCCGCAACGGCAAAATAGTGATCGTCGTCGATGACGAAGACCGCGAAAACGAAGGCGACTTCATCGTAGCGGCGGAGAAAATAACCCCCGAAATCGTGAATTTCATGCTCAAGGAGGGCCGCGGCGTACTCTGCGCACCGCTTTCGGAGGACCGCTGCGCCGAACTCGGCCTTAACATGATGGAGGAGAACAACACCTCGCTGCTGGGAACTCCCTTTACCGTGACCGTCGATCTGCTGGGCCACGACTGCACCACGGGCGTCTCGATCCACGACCGTGCGGCGACGATCCGCGCGCTGGCCGACCCGGCCACGCGGGCCACGGACTTGGGCCGTCCGGGACATATCAACCCCCTGCGCGCACGCCAGAAAGGCGTACTCCGCCGTCCGGGACATACCGAAGCGGCGATCGACCTTGCGCGGCTGGCAGGCTTGCAGCCCGCAGGCGCACTGATCGAAATCATGAACGAAGACGGCACGATGGCCCGTCTGCCGCAGCTGATCGAGATCGCCAAGAAATTCGACCTCAAAATCATCTCGATCGCGTCGCTGATCTCATACCGGCTGAAGGAGGAATCCATCGTCGAGAAGGGCGAAACCGTGGACCTGCCGACCGCATGGGGCGATTTCCGCATCACGCCGTTCCGCCAGAAGAGCAACGGGCTGGAGCATGTGGCGCTGACCAAAGGCGAATGGACCGAGGACGAACCGGTGCTGACCCGCGTACACTCGTCATGCGCCACGGGCGACATCTTCGGCTCGTGCCGCTGCGACTGCGGCGATCAGCTGCACGAAGCGATGCGCATGATCGAAAAGGAGGGTAAGGGCGCGATCATCTACCTCCAGCAGGAGGGGCGCGGCATCGGACTCTGCAACAAAATCAAGGCATACAAGCTTCAGGACGAGGGACTGGACACCGTGGACGCCAACGTGCAGCTGGGCTTCGGCGTGGACGAGCGCGACTACGGCATCGGCGCGAGCATCATCCGCGAAATGGGCATCAAGCACATGCGGCTGATGACCAACAACCCGCTCAAAAGGGCCGGGCTGGAGGGCTACGGACTGCAGATCGACGAGATCGTGCCGGTGGTCATCGCCCCCAACGAGCACAACCTGCGCTACCTGAAGACCAAGGAGGAGCGCATGCACCACACGCTCGGACTGGACAAGAAATAACCCGGCTCAGAAGGCCCGCATTACGCACAAGAGACGAAGCATAACATACGAAGAACAATGAATCCGAAAGAGCTGCGCATCGTATTTATGGGTACGCCCGAATTCGCCGTACCGTCGCTCCGGGCGCTAGTCGCCGGGGGCTACAACGTCGTGGCCGTGGTCACAACGCCCGACAAACCCGCCGGACGGGGCCAGAAACTGCATCAGAGCGAGGTTAAGCTGGCCGCGCTCGAACTGGGACTTCCGGTATTGCAGCCCGAAAAGCTGAAAGCACCGGAGTTCGTCGAAGCCATGCAGGCGCTGAAACCCGATCTGGGGATCGTCATCGCGTTCCGCATGCTTCCCGAAGTGATCTGGGCCATGCCGCGGCTGGGAACGTTCAACCTGCACGCCTCGCTGCTTCCGCAGTACCGCGGGGCTGCGCCGATCAACTGGGCCGTCATCAACGGCGAAACCGAGACCGGCGTCACGACGTTCCTGCTCAACCACGAAATAGACAAAGGCGCGATCATCGCGCAGGTGCGCGTGCCGATTCTTCCGAAAGACAACGTGGGCACGATGTACGACAAACTGATGCACACCGGAACGGCGCTCGTGACCGAGACCGTGGACCGCATCGCCGCAGGGGATATTCAGCCCATGGAGCAGACGGGTATCGACGAGAGCCGTCTGCATCCTGCGCCCAAGATCTTCAAGGAGGACTGCCGGATCGACTGGTCGTGGGAGGGACGGCGGATCGTGAACTTCGTGCGCGGGCTTTCGCCCTATCCGGCCGCATGGACCGAAATGCGCAAAGAGGGCGAAACGGCATCCATCACGGCGAAAATTTATGCGGCGGCGTTCGAAGCGGCGGCGCACAACGAAGCGGCAGGAACCGTCGAAAGCGACGGACGCACCTTTATCCGCGTGGCATGCGCCGACGGGTGGATCACCCTCGGCGAGTTGCAGATAGCCGGTAAAAAACGGCTTCCGGTGCGCGAGCTGCTGCTCGGACTGCGGGACATCGGACAGTACCGGTTTCAGAAATAACCTCATCCGGCGATCGGCAGGAATATATCAATAAAAAAGGGGCTTGCGCAAGCCCCTTTCGATTATCCTTTGATTTCGTATCCTTTGCCGAGTTTCTTTTCGATCTCTTCCTTCGGCAGCGGGCGCGTGCAGAAGAACCAGTCATAGCACTTCACGCCTTCAGGCTGGTCGTTCATGTCCTCGCCCTTCATCGGAACGATCACCTCGTCGCCCGGACGCCAATCGGCCGGCATCGCCACGCCGAACGCGTCGATGGCCTGCAGGCCCACCAGCACGCGCTTGATTTCGTCGAAATTGCGGCCCAGCGCCAGCGGATAATAGATCATCGCCCGCAGCACGCCCTTGGGATCGACGAAGAACACGGCGCGCACGGCAGCGGTCTGGCTTTCGCCGGGCTGGATCATGCCGTAGAGATTAGCAACCTTCATCGACACGTCGTCGATAATCGGAAATTCCACCTTTATATCCTTCATGCCCTTGTATTCGATCTTTTCGCGGATCGTGCGCAGCCACGCGATATGGCTGTTGCGGCTGTCCACCGAAAGACCGATCAGCTCGCAGTTCAGCGCCTTGAACTCCGCAGTGCGGGCGCCGAAAGTAAGCACCTCCGAGGTGCAGATAGGCGTGAAATCGGCAGGGTGGCTGAAAAGAATCACCCATTTGCCTTTGTAATCGGCCGGGAAGCTGACCTTCCCCTGCGTCGTCATCGCTTCGAATGCCGGAACGGGTTCGCCCAGACGCGGCATTTGCTGTTCGTTCTTGTCCATAACTGAATGATTTAATGTATATGTCCGGACATGCAAAATCAATGCCCCGCATCCGCAAATTCTTCGTCGTACGCTAAGATAATAATTTTAAGAATATGTTATTCACCGATTTACGTTCCTGTACGGATCGGTCTACACAAACGGCGGATTCGCTTACGACCGCAAAAGGCAACCAATACGTCCGGTCCGAAAAATGCGAAAAAGCGGCATTCGGAGACTTCACTTTTTGAAATTATTCGTATATTTGTTCGAATAACTCTAAAAAGCGTTGCCTATGGATATATAGTAATGATTAACTTATCGAAACACACGTACCGTCTCCGCACTAAAAGCGCCGGTACATACATATAAAAAGCGTTAGCTTTATTTCTTGCTTATCGAAACTTCGACAATTTCAGAGCAGACAAGAGTAAAGTGTAAACGCTCACGTTCCAACGTGGGCTTTACTCATTTATTTGTCTGCAAGGTAGTCGAAGACCTCGATAAGCAAATAAAAGTTTAGCCTGCGTTTTTTATATGCCTCTCTCTTTTTTTCAAACTTCTAATTTTGTATTATGGCAACTTGGATTATCAAAACATTGTTCGACATTCTTTTACCCGATGGCACCAAAATATCAAAAGGAACCGGGGTCAATATTGTTGGGAATCATATTAATCCCATGTTCACTAATGCCGGAAGAGAAGCCGTCAAAGAAGCTTTTAAGCGCCAATACGGTGTTGACATTCCCTCGCATAAAATTAATAGTGGAAACATGAAATAGCAAAAACGGGAAACATTTTTGTTTCCCGTTTTTCAATCAATACCATAATAGCATCATCGCACCTTGCGGATGATCTCGCCGCCGTGGCGGATGGCCTCCTCGTTGGCCGGGAGCATCTTCCACGCACGTTCGGGAAGCGACTTTTTCAACCCGACCATCACATTCTCCATCTCGACCACGGGGCGCACTTTCAGATACCCGCCCAGGATCATCGTGTTGAACAGCTTGGCCTGGCCCATCTTCGCGCACTCGGCCGTGGCGTCGATCGAGTAAACCTCGATGTCGGTACGCACGGGGTGGCGCGTGATGCCGTTGGTATCGTAGATCAGCACGCCGCCCGGCTTTACCATCGGTTCGAATTTCTCCATCGACTGCTGATTCAGGATGATCGCCGTATCGAATTCATGGGCGATAGGCGACGAAATCTTCCGGTCCGAAAGGATCACCGTCACGTTGGCCGTGCCGCCGCGCATTTCGGGACCGTAAGAGGGCATCCACGTAACTTCGAAATCCTGCATGACGCCCGAATAGGCCAGTATCTTGCCCATCGAGAGGACGCCCTGTCCTCCGAATCCTGCGATAATTAAAGTCTCTTTCATATCGGTCCTCTTATTTTACGTCCTTGATATCGCCCAGCGGATAGAAGGGCAGCATGTTCTGCTCAAGCCACTCGTTCGACGCGACGGGCGAAAGTTTCCAGCCGCTGTTGCAGGTCGAAACGACCTCGACCAGCGAGAAGCCTTTGCCGGCCATCGAATTCTCGAACGCCTTGCGGATCGCCTTCTTGCACTTGCGCACGTTAGCCGGCGTATGCACGCTCTGACGCGTGATAAAGGTAGCGCCGTCGAGGTGGGCCATCATCTCGGCGATCTTGTAGGGATAGCCGTTCAGACGCGGATCGCGGCCGTAGGGGGTCGTCGCGGTCTTCATGCCCAGCAGGGTAGTCGGAGCCATCTGGCCGCCCGTCATGCCGTAGATGGCGTTGTTGATGAAAATGATGGCGATATGTTCTCCCCGGTTCAGGGCATGTATGCTTTCGGCCGTACCGATGCACGCCAGGTCGCCGTCGCCTTGGTAAGTGAAAACCAAGCGGTCAGGCCACAGGCGTTTGATGGCGCTGGCCACGGCAGGAGCACGCCCGTGGGCGGCTTCCACCCAATCCACGTCTATGTAATTATAGGCAAAAACGGCACAGCCCACAGGAGAGATGGCTACGGTCTTATTCTCCATACCCATTTCTTCGATGACTTCGGCCACTAATTTGTGTACTACTCCGTGGCTGCACCCCGGGCAGTAGTGCATCGGAGTGTCGTTGAGCAGCGTAGGTTTCTTATAGACCAGGTTCTCCGGTCGTATGATTTCTTCTTCAGTCATGGTTCAAACGATTAAAACAAGAAGCGCAAAAAGAATTCAATGATTTTGAAGCACATGCCTGCACCGATAACGGCCATGCCTGCCAGCCGGTTGTCCGGCCAGGCAAAATAAAGGATGAGGCCTGCCACGGCACATAGCATAAAGACTACGTTCAATATGCTGCGTACTTTTTGGACGGATACCCCTTTTCTTTTGGAGCGTTCTTTGCGTGCGGTTTCTTCTATCAGTTTTTCAATCTCCTCGCGGTTCATAATATTTTATTTAATGAGTTTCTCTTTCAGGGCTTGTATCACTTCGTCCGGGGCGGGCACGACACCGCCCATACGGCCGTAGTGGGCTACCGGTGTCCGTCCGTTCGTGGCCAGCAGGATGTCTTCCACCATCTGCCCGGCATTGATTTCAAAGCTTAGTATTCCTTTGACCTGTCGGCTCAAGCGGGCAATCTCCGCGGACGGGAAGGGCCATAAGGTGATAGGGCGCAACAGACCGACTTTAATACCCTCGGCGCGGCACATTTCGATGACTTTTTGTCCGATACGGGCCGCAGAACCGAATGCGACAATCAGATACTCCGCGTCGTCGCACAGGATGGATTCGAAGCGGACTTCTTTTTCCTTGATTTCTTTGTATTTGGCTTGCAAATGCAGGTTCTTTTGTTCCATGCTTGCGCTGTCGAGGTCGAGCGACGTAAGTACGTTGGGGCGTCTTCCTTGGCTTCGTCCCATGGCAGCCCAAGGGCATTCCCGGCGTATTTCCTCCTCCGTACGGCGTGGCTTGAATGGAGGGAGCACCAGCTTTTCCATCATTTGCCCGATGACACCGTCGCTCAATATCATGGCCGGGTTACGGTATTTGAAAGAGAGTTCGAAGGCCAGGTCCACGAAGTCGGCCATTTCCTGTACCGAAGCCGGAGCCAGCACAATCACATTGTAGTCGCCGTTTCCGCCTCCGCGTGTCGCCTGGAAGTAATCGGATTGGCTGGGCTGTATGGTACCCAGTCCGGGGCCTCCCCGCTGCACGTTGACAATCAGTCCCGGTATTTCCGCTCCGGCCATGTATGCGATGCCTTCTTGCATCAGGGCCACGCCGGGGCTTGAAGATGAGGTCATGCTGCGTTTGCCTGCCGCACCCGCACCATACACCATATTTATGGAAGCCACTTCGCTTTCGGCTTGCAATACGACCATTCCCGTGGTTTCCCACGGTTTTTCCAAAGCCAACGTTTCCAATACTTCCGACTGGGGAGTAATGGGGTAACCGAAATAGCCGTCGCAACCGCAACGTATCGCTGCATGGGCAATGGCTTCATTACCTTTCATTAATACAACTTCTTTTTCTGCCATAGCTTTTATTCTTCTTTCTTTTTATATACGGTAATGCATCCGTCCGGGCACACCACGCCACAGGATGAACATCCGTTGCACAAATCCTTTTGGACTTGCTCGGCATAATGATACCCTTTTTTGTTTACTTGTTTTTCCGTGAGCGCTAATATATGGAGCGGACAAGCCACCACACACAGGTTGCAACCTTTGCAGCGTTCGCGGTCTACTACGATTATACCTCTGAATTTCCCCATGATACTTTAATACTGAAAATCTTTTTTACGGGTTATAATAATCCTTGTGATAAAACTCTATGATATTCATCAACATTTGATGGGCTTCGACAGCCGGACTATCCGGATTAATGGCCATGGCCTCTAAATAACAATTCAAGGCTTGTGCGAAATCTCCACGTTTGCGGTAGGCATTGCCCAGAAGGTAATAAAGCCGGTCGCAGGGGGTAGCTGTGGCCTGAATCTGTTCGTTCAGCCGTAAGATAGCCTCATCAATTTGCCCTTTACGTAGCATTTTGTCGATTTCATTTTGTATATCCATCTTTACTGATGTTTGCTGTCTTTACAAAGATAATGTATATTTATTAAAACAGCTAAGAAAGTTGCATTTTAAAAGACTTTTAAATAATTAAAACTGCTGTATATGGTACTCTGTTTTATTTAAGTTATTGTATATCAGGATAAGTCGTTTGTTGTTGTATTTGGTTGTAAATGAAACGATGTATGCCGTTTGAAATACGCGTTTTTTGCGCATATTTCTTTCTTTTGTGCCGTTTTTATGCAGATTGCACATCAAGGGGTAGAAGTGTGTAATCCTGTCTTTTGTTTAGTGAAATCAGCTTTTTCTGTACTTTTTGTCAAACGGTATAATTCTGTATGAATGGGATATTACAATTCCACCACGCGGTATCGGTTTCCATAATGCGTGTGTATCTTCTGTACCCCTGCGGCCACGAGGGCCTGAGCCAGTTTTGGCAGCGTCACGCCTGCCATCGCTCCGGGTTCCAACCGCCGCAACCGTGCAAAAATTTCGGGCAGCGAAAGCGGGCGTACCTTCTCGTTCGGCTGAGCCGCACGATAGTAGCGGCGCAACACTTCCCCGGCCGGGCAGATGCGGTAGAAAGCCG
>ULIZ01066557.1_pt1 | contig 19036 bp, 16 predicted proteins | sample 1950601 | NCBI WGS metagenome assembly ULIZ01 (sample SAMEA4835456, study PRJEB28245) | human gut metagenome | biome: gut microbiome; material: fecal sample | place: Denmark | collected 2008 | reverse complement strand
GTCAGCGATTGGCTCTAAAAATGGTCATCTTATAAATGTTGACAGAAATATATCTATCTGTAAAACAGATTTTTTAAGGCTGAAAAAGCCTGATATAACTGGTATCCGTATTTGTATAGCATTGTGTATATATACTGGTTGCGTATTAAATCTTGTAAATATTAGTTATGGTTTGACCTCGTATATCCAGCGAAATATTCGTTCTCGATGAATGAGGTGATAGTGATTGTGAAGCATTTGGGAGAGCCGTAGAGATTAGAAATAGCAAAGCTACAACTCCCTCCAGTTTTGATAAAACTATAACTTGTTGATATATAATAAAATAAGACAATATGTTATGTTTTCCTATGGTTTTTATTTGGTTTTCACTATTTTTGTGCGCAATTTATATGGTATAGCGAATGCCTTTAAAACAGTATAAAGCTTATTTTTAAGTAACGATAAAATATAGATTCATGACTAAAGCGAAACCTTTTATCAAGTGGGTAGGCGGTAAAAGCCAGCTCATTGAACAACTGGATGCTCAACTCCCAGCTGACTTTGGTAATTGGGACAATGTAACGTATATAGAACCCTTTGTGGGTGGTGGAGCAATGCTCTTCTATTTGCTTCAGCGTTATCCTAACATTCAACATGCAGTAATTAACGACATAAATCAAGATCTTGTAATTTGCTACAAAACAGTTAGAGATAGCCTAGGACTACTTATTGAATCTCTTAAAGATATAGAAAAAACTTATTTGTCTTTACAGACAGAAGAAAAAAGAAAAGATTTCTTCATGGCAGCCCGCGAACGTTATAACGAAAAAGGACTTGATCCTATCGAGAATACTACAAAGTTCTTTTTTTTGAATAGAACTTGTTTTAATGGCTTATATAGAGTTAATAAGAAAGGGCTTTTCAATGTGCCTTTTGGTAAATACGCTAACCCAACCATATGCGACCCTAATACGCTTCGTAAAGATAGCGAACTGTTACAGCGAGTTGAAATTTTGACAGGGGATTTTGAAGATACATTTGATTATGCAAATGGCAATACGTTCTTCTATTTTGATCCTCCATACCGTCCTTTGAGTGACACTTCGAGTTTTAATGACTACACTAAAGAAGCGTTTAATGATGATGCACAAATTCGCTTAAAGAAATATTGTGATAAAATAAACGAATCTGGTTATAAGTTTATGCTAAGCAACTCAGATTGTAAGGGTAAAGATGAAAAAGACAACTTTTTTGATATGCTTTATGAAGCTTATCAGATAGAAAGAGTGTGGGCTTCACGTAGTATCAATTCAAATCCAAATAAACGAGGAAAATTAACGGAGATTTTGGTACATAATTATCAAGATACTAAACAGCGAAATGTGATTTAGAGGTTTCGGCAAATAACTAACCTGTTTATACGCAGGTCTTAAATTAGAAAATCTATGAAAGACTTTGAAAAATTCATGTCTCAATTACAAGAGACAAACCAAACGCTTGATTTCTTCTGCGATTTTGATAAAATTTCGCAGAATGTTGAAGATATAAAATTGAGTCTCTGCATGTTAAATAGTCTTATTGGCTCTTCTGATATGCGAAAGTCTGTAGAGACAATATGGAATCGCGATAAGACAGCATTTAACGTGATGGATATTCTTATTGCTGTACGTAGCGAAGGGAAAAAGAAGATTCTAGATAATTTAGGAAAATGTGTTGTTCTCGATTCGCTCTTCGAGTCTGTTGATGGGGTTATGGAATTTCTTAATACTACTGGGTTAACAGAAATCTTTCAATCAAAAAAAATTAAAGATCTTGTTGATTATGTATTTGGTATTGAAACAGGACTTGATACAAATGCCCGCAAGAATCGTAGCGGACATGTGATGGAAGGTATGGTTGCACGTATCTTTGATAAAAATGGTGTTGAGTATCGTCAAGAAGTGTATTCAAGTGAATGGCCTTCAATTACAGAAGTGCTTGGAGATGACGAAAAACGTTTTGATTTCGTTATTAAGACAACAGAGAAAACTTATCTCATAGAAGTAAATTTCTATAGTAGTGGTGGCTCTAAACTAAACGAAGTTGCACGTTCTTATTCAGATATTGCGCCAAAGATTAACTCTGTTAACGGTTTTGAGTTTGTTTGGATAACTGATGGTATTGGCTGGAAATCTGCAAAGAACAAACTTCAGGAAGCATACAATATTATTCATAGAATTTACAATTTAACAAATATTAAAGACTTCATAAAATTAATAAAATAAGTATATAAGGTTACTATCACGGAATATTAAAAAATAAATAGTATGAAAAAAGGAGGTATAGGTGGTGGCAATACAATTACCGGTCTTATCTATGAAGGAGAAGTCGACCTTTCAACTTATCTTGCTAAACAAAAAGATTACGATATAGATGGGACAAATGTATTATACAAAGGGAAAGTTATAGCTTATATTTTTAAAAAGCACGAGTTTTATTACTTTCTTGAAAAAAATAACATTGATTGGAAACAATTAATATCAAGCAAACTTCTGCCAGATAATTGTATTTATGTAATTGTCAATAACACTCTTTTCATTATTGAAGTAAAGAATCAAAATGTTGCAGGAAGTGTCGATGAGAAACTTCAAACATGTGATTTTAAAAGGAAACAATATAAAAAGCTTTTGTCTCAACTAAATATCGAAGTAGAATATATTTATATTTTGAGTAAATGGTTTAAGAATCCCAAATACAAAGATATATTAGATTATATAATAAGCGTTAACTGCCAATACTACTTTGATTATATTCCATTACAAAAACTTGGTTTGCCAGTTCCTGAACAATGATTCCATCTTATTATAAATCCCCCAATAACGATTTCACTTTAATACAGGGTGATTGTGTAGATACATTGTCAAAGTTCTCGTTTGGCTTTGACATGATATTTGCCGACCCTCCGTATTTCTTATCAGGTGGTGGAATCAGTGTTCAAAGCGGCAAGATAGTATGCGTTGACAAGGGAAAGTGGGACAAACCTATGGCCCCTGAAGAAATGGATGCTTTCAATTTACGTTGGCTTACGGCTTGTCGTGATCATATGAAGGAAAATGCTACTATTTGGATTTCGGGTACACACCATAATATTTTCAGCGTTCAGCAGCAGTTGCTCAAGCTGGGATTTAAAATTCTTAATGTAATAACGTGGGCAAAGACGAATCCACCACCCAACATTTCATGCAGATACTTCACCTATAGTACAGAGTTCATAATCTGGGCTCGTAAATCTCCGAAAGTAGCTCATTGTTTCAATTATGACTTGATGAAAGAGTTGAATGGAAATAAGCAAATGACGGATGTGTGGCAATTACCGGCTATAGGTAAGTGGGAGAAATCCTGCGGCAAACATCCCACCCAAAAGCCTCTCGGTGTTTTGGCTAGATTGATTCAAGCCAGTACATCTTCTGGTGCGTGGATTCTTGACCCATTCAGTGGTAGTGCAACAACAGGTATAGCGGCTAATCTTTTAGGAAGACGGTATCTTGGTCTTGAAATAGAAGATGAGTTTCTGGAAATGAGCAAGGCTAGGCGAATGGAACTTGAAAGACCAGCTATTCGGAATAATTATCTTGAACGATTAGCCAAAGCGAGACACATACTTCCTCCGGACAACTTCTTTGTTGCAGGCGGTGATGATTTAAATTACGGTGTCCCTTGGTTATAGCTTATCGCAGTTATTTTTATGAATGTCAACGAACAACTAATTGTAGTCAACAAAAGCCAATCCGTTCATGATGAAAAAACGTGAATGGGTTGGCTTTTGCTGATAAAATTAAGAAGTCATGAACTATCGTTGTAAATCCTTTTCTCTCAGTTTTACACATCATATGGAAATACAGTCAAAGACTTAAAGCAAACAACATGAGTTGAAATAAATAATCAATTACAAACTTTTATGTTTTTTACTGTTGCCCTTTCATAGCGTAGTGTATATAAACACATGATACCTAGGGTGTTGCCCTAGGCTGTGGACTCGTTGGGCTTTCTGCCCGCTATTTTTATATTGTAATCAATTATGATATACATTTACTATTCACTATTTACTGATGATATAAGTATGATAATAGGGTGCCTTTTTAAGTGCGGTTGATCACGGTTCTATTATCAAAAAGTGGTAAAATTACCATTTTTCGTCACTAAGGATGCCTTATAAAGTGCGGTTGATCACGGTTCTATTATCAAAAAGTGGTAAGATTACCGTTTTTCGTCACTACAACGGTACAAAAATGTCTTAGGGGCATTAGGGAGAGCCATAGAAAGATTGATTTATGGATAACGGAAAGTTAGGATTCGCTTTGAGAGTGAGTTCGGACTTTTAGAGTGAAAACATAAGAAAATTATGTGGTAATTTAAAACCTGCATCAAAAAGAATTATCTTTGCCTTTGAAAATCTGAAAACAACGGGAAACTCAATGACTATGAAACTTAGCGTATCGGATAGGAAAAAGGCCTTTAGGGAGCTTTTCGACAGGTATTATGCGCCATTTTGCCTGTACGCCAAAAGGTTCATAGACGATGAGGCTGAGAGGGAGGATATTGTTTCGGATGTATTCGCCCGACTGTGGGCGGACCAGGATTTGCTCGACCTTACTTCGGATACTACATTGGGGTATATCAAGATGTGCGTAAAGAATAGTTGCCTAAACTATCTGAAGCATCAGGAGTATGAGTGGAACTATGCCGAGAAGATGCAGAAATATGCTCCCATATATGATGAGAACTACGACAGTGTGTTCACGCTGGACGAATTGTACCACATGCTTTACGATACCTTAGAGAAATTGCCCGATGATTACAGAGAGGTGTTCAAACAGAGTTTCTTTGCCGAAAAGACGCAGGTCGAAATAGCCGAAAGCATGAATCTTAGCGTAAAAACCGTGGGTAGATACAAACAGAAAGTGATGGAAGTACTGCAACAGATTTTCAAGGACTACCTTCCGGTGGTTCTCGGAGCTGCTTTACTCCACCACTAACTCACTTTTAAGACAACATTTTTAGTGATTCGTTTAGATAAGAATCTCGTTTGTAGTTTTGTATTGTAACTTGCGCGTATTATTAATTCTCTTTAGCCGATAGATAGGGGCTCATCACCTTTTCTGCGCAGGCTAAACCTTCTTCGTATAATGCTTGTAATTTAGTGAGGTCTTTTTCGATGCGGTTTACACGTACCGGAGCTTCGGGGCGTATTACTATGATGCTGCCTTCGTCTTCCATGCGTTCTACCATTTCGAGTTGTTTGTTGTACACAAAGCAACGGCGGCTCAGTACCACACGTAGGCGTGGGTAACGGGTATATATGAAACGAGGAACGCGGATGTCGCTTTCTGATTTACGGTAGCCTCTGTTGCGGGTGAGTACTACCACATTGCGTTTATAGCCCTGACTGATGGCACGCAGCACGGGGATGGAGTCTACGATACCGCCATCCAGCATAGGGCGTCCGTCTACATACGCTATGGGGCATACATATGGCAAACTGCTGGAAGCCTTTGCTATGGCAACGAGACGTTCTTTGTCGGCATGTTCTTCCAAATAACACGCATGGCCGGTTACACAGTTGGTAGTTACCATCTCGAAACGAGTGGGATTGGCGAAGCAAGCGTCATAATCGAACGGCACTAGTTCGTTGGGGAATAAATCATATAATAAATGTTGGTCTATTATGCTATGCTGATGCCAGAGATACTTCAGCCCTATATAGTGATACTCGTCCATCATGTCGATGTTGCTGTATTTGGCGCGTCCCATTTGATGCGACATGTACGACAGTCCGTTGCACGCCCCAGCCGATACGCCCACGACATAAGGAAATTCTATTCCATGCTTCATGAAATAATCTAGCACGCCACAAGTGAATACACCTCGCATGCCTCCACCTTCGAGCACTAAGCCCATTTTTGAAAAATCAGTTTCCATCTCTCTCTTATCTCCGTTATACTATAATTCCCTCACCCACAAAGTAACGAATTAAAGTGTGTAATTTTTCTGTTTTTACACATATTAATACAGAAATATCGCCATTTCTTGCCTTATGACAAGAAATGGCGATATTATATTACAAAAGTTAAATAGATACTGATTAAAAACGCAGTGCTTGCGTTAGGTTCTTTGCTCTTAATTAAAGAAACGTTCCAGTTTCTTTATCATCATTCCTAAGCAGAATACTACCACATGGTCGTTTTCCTGAATCAGGGTGTTACCGGTTACCAATATACCTTCGCCGTTTCTTATCAATCCACCTATAGTGGCACCCTTGGGCAGTCCCATATCTTTTATCTGAGAGCGTGTGATGCGTGCGCCTTGCTTTACTGTAAACTCCGCTACATCGGCGTTGGCGAATGTAAGACATTTCACGTTCGATACGTCGGCATCAAGCATCATCTGGTAGATATGGCTCGCCGCGATGAACTTCTTGTTGATAACCGTGCCGATATCAAGGCTCTCTGCCATGCTGATATAGTCGATGTTCTCTACTTCGGCCACAGTTTTGGTTACTCCCATTCGTTTGGCTGCCAAGCAAGCCAAGATGTTTGTTTCCGAACTTCCCGTCAGAGCTACAAACGCTTCGGTGTTCTTGATACCTTCTTCGGTAAGCAACTCAATGTCTCGTCCGTCGCCGTTGATAATCATTACGTCATCGTCTACCAATTCCGACAAGCGGTTGCAGCGGTTGATATCGTTTTCTATAATCTTAGTGCGCATATACTCCGGTAGAATCTGTACGGTGCGCACCGCTATGCGGCTACCTCCCATAATAATGATGTTACGGATGTCGGCATAATTCTCTTTTCCGGCTATCTTGCGGATATAAGGGATGTATTTTTTAGTTGTAGTAAAGTACACTATGTCGTGCAGGCGGATAGTATCGTCACCACGCGGAATAATGGTTTCGTTGCCTCGCTTTATGGCTACTATGTGGAAAGGAATGTTTCTGCCACCCAACTCATACAGAGGCACGTCGAGAATCTCGGCAGTTTCGCGCATCTTGGTACCAAGCAGTACCAATGCACCTCCGGCAAACTCCCACCACTGTCTAATCCAGCTCATCTTTACGGCATCTACTATATCTTTTGCCGCAAGCATCTCCGGATAAATGAGCGAGTCTACTCCCAGCTTGGCGAAGAACTCCTTATTCTTTGGTAGCAGATACTCGTAATTATCTATGCGGGCTACAGTCTTTTTGGCTCCAAGATTAGTAGCCAACATGCAGGCTGTCATATTCTGGCTTTCGTTAGGAGTTACGGCGATGAATAAATCTGCCCCTGCTACGCCAGCCTCTTTAAGACCGGAAATAGATGTAGGCGATACGTTGACCGTCATCAAGTCGAAGTTGTTACCCATTCGGCCCAACTTCTCCTCGTCTTCGTCCATCAAAATGATATCTTGTTTTTCTCTCGAAAGGAGCTTTGCCAGATGGGTACCTACGGCTCCGGCTCCCGCTATGATGATTTTCATGATTTTACCAACTGCATTAATGTTTGATATATTCCTTTGCAATCATATCCACAAATGGCGCGTAAGTCTTGCACTGGTCCGTGCAGTATGAAATGATCGGGTATTCCCAGTCGCTTCACGATGGGATAGTAGTCGTTGTCCGATAAGAATTCAAGCACGGCGCTTCCCATGCCGCCTTTCAGTATGCCGTCTTCTATGGTAAGTACCTTCTTGAAGTTTCGTCCTACCTCGTGCAGCATATCTTCGTCTATGGGTTTAAGGAAACGAAGGTCGTAATGAGCCACGCTGCATCCGCATTCGTTCTCTACGTCGCGTATCGCTTTTTCGGCATCATTGCCTATCGGACCTATGGTTATTACAGCTATGTCTTTTCCGTCTTTCATTTTCCGTCCCTTGCCTACGGTGATGGCTTCCAGTGGGCATTGCCAGTCGGTAAGCACGCCTCTTCCGCGAGGGTAGCGTATTACGAACGGTCCCATATCTGGTAGTTGAGCAGTGTACATCATCTTGCGCAACTCATGTTCGTCGTAAGGCGAAGCTATAGTAAGATTAGGTATCGGGCGCAGGTAAGCCAAGTCGAAAGCACCGTGATGAGTAGGTCCGTCTTCGCCCACCAAACCGGCGCGGTCAAGGCAGAGCACTACGTTAAGCTTTTGTATAGCTACATCGTGTATGATATTATCGTATGCACGCTGCATGAACGACGAATAGATATTGCAGAAAGGTTGCATTCCTTCGGCAGCCATACCGCCGGAGAATGTTACCGCATGTTCTTCGGCTATGCCTACGTCGAAAGCACGGTCGGGCATTGCCTTCATCAGGATATTCATGGAGCAGCCGGTAGGCATGGCCGGAGTAACGCCTATGATTTTATCGTTCTGCTTAGCCAGTTCGAGCAATGTATTGCCAAATACATCCTGAAACAAAGGAGGCATACCTGTAGTGTCGGGCACAATGCGCTCGCCAGTCTCCTTGTCGAAACGTCCCGGAGCGTGCCATATGGTTGCCGCTTTTTCGGCTGGAGCATATCCTCGGCCTTTTACTGTGTGGATGTGTAACAGTTTAGGACCTTTCATATTCTTTATTTCTTTCAGCACACGGGTCAACGCATTGATATCGTGCCCGTCTACCGGTCCGAAATAACGGATATTCATCCCCTCGAATATATTTTGCTGCTGAGCCAATACCGACTTTAAGCTATTGTTAAACCGAATCAGGCTTTTGCGTCTTTCCTCATTAAGAATGCCCCACTTGTTGAGTTGCTGCGCTATCTTGTTACGAATGCGGTTATAGCCTTCCGATGTTTGCAGATTAAGCAGATATTGCTTCATTCCGCCTACGCTTCGGTCTATGGCCATATTGTTATCGTTCAGAACTATAAGAAGATTATTTGGTGTAGAAGATGCATTGTTCAGTCCTTCGAACGCCAAGCCGCCGCTCATAGAACCATCGCCTATAACTGCTACCACGTGTCTGTCTGTTTCGCCTTTCTTTTCGGCGGCTACAGCCATACCCAGCGCTGCCGATATAGAGTTGGAAGCATGACCGCATGTAAACGTGTCGTATTCGCTTTCTGCCGGCGACGGAAAAGGACATAATCCGTTCAGCTTACGATTAGTGTAAAAGCGGTCTCTTCGTCCAGTCAATATTTTATGTCCGTAAGCTTGGTGACCGACATCCCACACAATTCGGTCGTATGGAGTATTAAATGAATAGTGCAAGGCAACAGTAAGCTCCACCACTCCCAGACTCGAACCGAAATGGCCGGGATTGCGCGAAAGCTCATCTATTATCTTGTTCCTCAGTTCTTCGCACACCTCCGGTAAATCGCTCACCGGAAGTTGGCGCAAGTCCTTCGGACTATCTATTTTATTCAGTAATTCGTAAGAAGCAGGTTGTTCCATCCTGATTTTTATAAAACATTAATTTCACAAAAATACGATAAATATATGTATTGTGTTTAAATTTGCACAAAAATTTCCTTTTCATGGAGTTTAGAACAAAAGTAGAATTGCCTATAGGAGAATGCGAAATGAGGCACGACTCTCTAATAATGTCGTGGGGGTCTTGTTTCGCCGACAATATCAGCAGGAAACTTATCGAGAATAAATTCTCTTGTGATGCCAATCCTTTCGGTGTTTTATATAATCCGCTGTCGGTAGCACAGTCGCTACAAACCCTCTTGCACGAACGTTATTATACTGAAAATGATTTGCAATATGCCAACGGTCAATGGTTCAGCCTGATGCATCACGGCTCGTTCTCTTCGGCTGATAAGGATGAGTGTCTTAATGGTATTAATGAACGCATCCGTTTAGGGGCTGCCAATCTGAGAAAGGCACGCATAGCCATCATTACATGGGGTACGGCAAGAGTGTATGAGTGGAGTGCCGACGGAAGCATTGTTGGCAATTGCCATAAGTTGCCCGAAAAAATGTTCCGTCGCCGTTTACTCGATGTGGACGAGATTGTTGAGAAATATGTTTCGTTGATATCCGAAATCCGCAACTGTAATCCCGACTTACATTTCTTGTTCACCGTAAGTCCGATACGTCATGCCAAGGATGGCTTTCACGGAAACCAGCTCAACAAGGCTACGTTGCTGATAGCCTTGCATAAGATATGCGAACAGTTGCTCTGCTGTCATTATTTCCCGTCGTACGAAATAATGATGGACGAGCTGCGCGACTATCGTTTCTATGCCGACGATATGCTTCACCCGTCGCCATTAGCGGTAGAATACATATGGCAATGCTTTTGCGATACATATTTTAAACAAGACACTTTACAGATAATGCGCCAATGGGAGGATATCCGGAAGGGGATAGAACACCGCCCGTTTAATGCCGAATCGGATGCGTATCGGCGTTTTTTAAGTCAAATTCTGTTAAAGATAGAAAAACTGAAAGAAAAATTTCCGTACTTAGACCTACAAAACGAAATATCACTATGCCAAACTCGATTGAAGAAATAGCTTCTGTTATCGGAGCCAAACGTGTAGGAAATCATCCGGCCAACATCGACTGGATTCTTACTGACAGTCGCTCTCTTTGTTTCCCCGAAGAAACATTGTTTTTTGCTTTAAGAACTAAACGAAACGACGGACATAAATACATCCCTGACTTATATAGCCGTGGGGTGAGAAACTTTGTCGTAAATGATTTGCCCGAGAATGTAGTTCACTATAATAATTGTAACTTTCTGATTGTAACTAATGTACTGAAGGCTTTGCAACGCTTGGCTTCTAAGCACAGAGAACGCTATCAGGTGCCTGTGGTGGGCATTACGGGTAGTAACGGAAAGACGGTTGTAAAGGAATGGTTGTACCAACTGCTTTCACCCGAAAGAGTTATTACCCGTTCGCCGCGTAGCTACAACTCGCAGATAGGCGTTCCGTTGTCTGTATGGCTTATGAACGAGCATACCGAGTTTGGCATATTCGAGGCTGGTATCTCAGAACAGGGCGAGATGGAATCGTTGCAACCTATAATTCGTCCTACTATAGGTGTGCTTACCAACATAGGCGGAGCGCATCAGGAGAATTTCTCGTCGTTGCAGGAAAAGTGTATGGAGAAACTGCAGCTCTTTAAAGACTGCGATGTCATTATATATAATGGTGACGATGAGCTGATAAGCAGTTGCGTAATGAAGTCGCTCTTCACTTCGCGCGAAATTGCTTGGTCTAAGAAAGACAATGAGCGTCCGCTGTTTATAGAAAGCATTACCAAAGACGATACTGGCACTACAGTTAAGTATCGCTATCTTGGTTTCTTTAAGGAATATCGTATTCCGTTCATTGACGATGCTTCTATAGAGAACTCTCTGAATTGTTTGGCTGTAGCTCTTTATCTGATGGTTTCGCCCGAAAAAATAGCAGAAAGAATGGCTCGTCTGGAACCGGTGGCCATGCGTATGGAGGTGAAAGAGGGTAAGAACGGATGTGTGCTTATAAACGATAGTTATAACTCTGATTATGCTTCGCTCGATATAGCTCTAGATTTTATGGTGCGTCGTTCTGAAAACAAAGGACGTAAGCGTACATTGATTCTCTCTGATATACTTGAAAGCGGACAGCCGTCGCGCTTGCTCTACCGCCAAGTGGCGGAGTTGGTGCATAGCCGTGGCATTAACCGCATTATCGGTGTGGGAGAAGAAATTAACAAGGAGGCATCTCGTTTTGAGGTGGAAGAAAAGCAGTTCTTCACCACTACAAAAGAGTTGTTGGCATCGGATGTGCTCGAAACTATGCGTAATGAGGTGGTATTGATTAAGGGAGCGCGTGCTTTCCACTTCGATGCCATCACCGATTTGTTGGAATTGAAGGTGCACGAGACTATATTGTCTATCAACCTGAATGCGTTGGTAGATAACCTGAACCATTATCGCAATAAGCTGAAGCCTGAAACTAAGGTGGTATGTATGGTCAAGGCTTCGGGATATGGTGCGGGAGCACTGGAAATAGCAAAGACACTGCAAGATCATCAGGTGGATTATCTGGCGGTAGCCGTTGCCGACGAGGGAGCCGATTTACGAAAGGCGGGTGTTACTTGTCCTATAATTATAATGGACCCGGAAGAAACGGCTTTCCGCACTATGTTCGACTATCGTCTGGAACCTAATATCTATAGTTTCCGTATATTGGAGGAACTGATTAAGGCTGCCGAGCGAGAGGGTGTAAGTAATGTGCCTATCCATATCAAGCTCGATACAGGTATGCATCGCTTGGGCTTCGATCCGCATAAAGATATGCCGCAGCTTATAGAGCGTCTGCATCGCCAGTCGGCTGTTATCCCTCGTTCTGTATTCTCGCACTTGGTGGGAAGCGATGCCGATAAGTTCGACTCGTTTACGCGCCGACAGATAGAGCTGTTCGAGAAAGCGTCAGAAGAATTGCAAAGCGGATTCAAGCATAAGATATTGCGTCACATCTGCAATACCGCTGGTATAGAACGCTACCCCGGAGCGCAGTTCGATATGGTGCGTCTGGGCATCGGACTTTATGGAATAGATCCGTACGATAATCATATTATTAATAATGTAAGTACGCTCACCAGTACCATTCTTCAGATACACGATGTGCCTGCCGACGAAACAGTGGGATACAGTAGAAAAGGTGTATTGGAACGTGACTCTCGTATAGCTGCTATTCCTATCGGTTATGCCGACGGACTGAATAGACACCTTGGCAACGGGCATGGATATTGCTTGGTAAACGGACAGAAGGCTCCGTACGTTGGTAATATCTGCATGGATGTATGCATGATAGATGTTACGGGCATCGACTGCAAAGAAGGCGATAAGGTTGAAATTTTCGGAGATCATCTGCCTGTTACGGTGCTGTCGGATTTGCTCGATACAATACCTTACGAAATACTGACCAGCGTATCAAACCGAGTGAAACGAATTTATTTCCAAGACTAAATACATTTAAATCTAACACTAAACGAGCATGAATTTGAAAAAACTGTTTGTGGCATTTATGTTTGTGCTGATAGCTTTTCTTTCAGCACAGGCCGAGAATTACCCTTACCGTAGCGACATCTTGTGGGTAACTGTGCCCGACCATGCCGACTGGCTATACCGTACGGGCGAACAAGCTAAGATAGAAATCCAGCTGTATCGTTACGGCATTCTGCAAGATGGAGTAGAGGTAAGTTATGCGTTAGGACAAGAGTTGCTTCCTTCTGAACGACAGGGTAGCGTGAAGCTGAAGAACGGACGCGCCGTGATATCTGTAGGGACTATGCGTAATCCGGGCTTCCTCGACTGCGTGCTTAAGGCTGATATAGCCGGAAAGAGTTGCACTCATCACGTAAAGATAGGTTTCTCGCCCGAGAAGCTTCGCCCATATACACAGCAACCAGCCGATTTCGTTGAGTTCTGGAACAAGGCGAAAAGTGAAGCACAGCAGTGTCCCATGACGTTTACCACTAAGTACGTGCCCGAATATTCGAACGAAAAGGTAGACTGCTATCTCGTTAAGTTGCAATGCTATAAGAAAGGTCAGCACGTGTATGGATACCTTACCCGCCCTAAGGCAAAAGGAAAATATCCGGTAGTTCTTTGTCCTCCGGGAGCCGGAGTGAAGACTCTTAAGGAGCCTATGCGACATCGCTTTTATGCCGAGCAAGGTTTCATTCGTTTGGAGATGGAGATACACGGATTGAATCCGGAATTGTCGCCCGAGACTTTCAAAGACTTATCGGCTTCTTTCGGCGATTATCTGCTGAAGGGACTGGACGACCGCGACAATTACTATATGAAAAAGGTGTATCTGGCTTGCGTTCGTGCTATCGACTATCTGACTTCGCTTGATGAGTGGGATGGAAAGAACGTCATTGTGCAAGGAGGTAGTCAGGGTGGAGCCTTGGCTTTGATTACTGCCGGACTTGATTCGCGCGTAACACTCTGTGTTGCCAATCATCCGGCACTGAGCGATATGGCGGGATATAAGGCAGGACGTGCCGATGGTTATCCGCATTTCTTCACTAAGCTTAATGAATATCGTACCGATACTCCGGAGAAGTTGCAGACTATGGCGTATTATGATGTGGTGAACTTCGCCCGTCAAATCAATATCCCGGTTTATTTAACCTGGGGATATAATGATAATACATGTCCGCCTACTACAAGTTATATCGTATATAATACATTGACTTGTCCCAAAGAAGCTCTTATCACCCCGATAAACGAGCATTGGGTTTCAGAAACTACAGAACATACCCAGTTAGATTGGATTAAGAGCAAACTGAAATAACTGAGTTATATACGCAGAAAAAAATAGCTCTGAAGGCAAAACTTCAGAGCTATTTTTTTCTATGGAATTATAAACGTGTTATAGATATTTTGTGTTCTTACTTTATGAAATCGTTGGGATTTAAATTCTTTATAACCTCTACCATTTTATCGTTCTTGTCTTCTACGTATATAGAATATAATCCATTAACGTTTTCTATTATTTCAATATCCCATTCTTCCGGGTCGTTTTCACCGGTTATCTCCTTTAATTGAGATATTAATTCAGGGGTATAGAATTTCTCGATTAGTTTTGCCAAAATCTCGTCTTCAATTTCTATTTTAGCATATAGGAAAGTATAGTCTGAATCGAATACCAATTCCTTTTCTACCTTCAATGATCCAATCTTAGTAACTATGCTTAATTCATAAAGCATGGTGTTGTCATCGTATTCTGCTTCGAATTCTACTACAATGGCATTGGGGTATTTTTCTTGCAGATACTTGAGCAACTGTGTCGGGCAAGGCATAAATTCTTCGTCTATGTCATCGTCTGTGTCGGGAACTGCCTTAATAAGCTTTCCGTCAAGGGTGAAGTATAAATCGAACTCTTCTTTACCTTTTTCTACTTCAATCTTTATAACAGCTTCTAACGATCCGGCACGCTGTAGTAAGTCAATATCGTCAATTTTGAAGCCGGCCTTGAAGTAAGCCGATGCTTTCCAACCATCGTTGACTTTGGAGTATTTCATCTCAAGTTCGTAAACAGACAACTCCAACTTACTCATGTTAAACTTACCGTTGTATTGATACCACGCCTTATTCTGCTGTGTAGTAGCCTCTGCACGACTGTTGCCCAAATTGAAAGATGCTACCCAGAAACCGTTGCTTTCTTTCCATGATACATCGGTAGCTTCGGGGAAGCCCTGATCAAACGCTTCTTTTACAGAAGTAGGTACGTTCACATTATCCTGATCATTATTGATATTGTCATCACTACAAGCGGTAAATACAAATACCAAAACTAACATGCTCAGGAATACACTCCAAATCTTTAGACTCTTTTTCATAACTTCTTAGTTTTTGTGGTTAATAATCTTCAACGCTCTAAAATCTTATTAGCACTGTTATTGTACAAAAGCAAAAGTAAGAAACAAATCTAAATACCGTATAAAAAGGGTCATAAAAAAATATAAAGAAGTATATTTTCCTGTGAATTATTGTTTAATTTAACATTTTAGTATGCTGTTTACTTCGTTTCCGCCCAATATACTCCTGCCATGATGAGAGCGGCTCCAACCAACGCCATAATCGTCATTCGCTCATCTAATATAATAAGAGAGCCGGTGAGCGATACGATAGGGGTGAGGTATAGATAGTTTGATGCTCGCATGGTGCCTAACTTCTTGAGCGTTACATTCCACAGTACAAAGCATCCCAATGAAGCTACTACTGCCAGAAACAGCAAGTTGGTAAACACTGCCGGTTGCGAAAGAATTTCGAAATCTGGACTGAACGGATGGAAGATGAATACCGGCAATATGGTTAACACACCGTAGAAGAACACTTTTCGGGTGATGAATACCGTAGAGTATCGTCTTGAAAGTCGGCGTATGATGAGGCTATAACATGCCCATAGCAAAGTGGCAGCCAGAGTAAGGAAGTCGCCCACCGGAGAAACTTTCAGTGTGGTAGAACCATCGAATACAATCATGGATACTCCAACCAAGGCAAGCAGTGAGCCGCAGATAATGCCAAGGGTAGCTTTCTCTTCTTTATGGAACATGATAGACAAAAGCGTAGTGAACAGCGGAGCCATGCATAGCAAGAAAGCTACATTCGATACCTGAGTCATGCCTATGGCCGTATTCTCGGTGTAGAAATACATGGAACCACCCGACAAACCAGCCAAGAGCATAAACGCCTCGTCTTTCCAACTCTTAGAAAAGAATTTGCGTGGCGCAATGAACCAACTGCCTATAAAGGCGATAAGAAAACGGTAGAAAAATATCTCTTGTGGCTGAAGTCCGTTCTGCATTAAAACCTTTGTAGATATATATGTAAGTCCCCAAACAGCCACAATAGCGATGGCTGTAAAATGATAAAGTCCGAGTCTTTCTTTCATAGTCCGATTAAATTTGCGGTGAATGTACCTCATTCTTTCAAAATAGCCAAATTAAATAAGATATAGGTAGATTATTTTCTCTATAACATACTCATTTGATAAGTCCCGATAGCAAAACGGATATGCCATATTTAAAAATAGTGAAATATTTCCGTAATTCAACTAAATCTTTGGGCAAGCCTTCATTTTTCCGTTTGTTGATTTTAGCTATTGCCAAAGAACTTTTCTATATTTGCAGTGTGAAAAAAGAATTAAATATACATATTTATATAAATAACTTAAAAGAACAAGAATTATGGAATTTGTAACAAACGAAAAACTCGTCATTGTAGGTGCTGCTGGTATGATTGGTTCTAACATGGCTCAAACTGCAGCAATGCTTCGTCTTACACCGAACATCTGTCTTTACGATGTATACGAACCGGGTCTTGAAGGCGTGTGCGAAGAAATGCGTCACTGCGGTTTCGAAGGTGTTAACTTTACATACACTACTGATGTGAAAGTAGCTTTTACAGATGCTAAATATATTATCTCTTCAGGTGGTGCACCTCGTAAACAAGGTATGACTCGTGAAGACTTGTTGAAAGGTAACGCTGGCGTAGCAGAACAGTTGGGTAAGGACATCAAAGCATACTGCCCGGATGTTAAGCACGTAGTTATCATCTTCAACCCTGCCGATGTAACAGGTTTGGTTACTTTGATCTGGTCTGGTTTGAAACCTTCTCAGGTATCTACTTTGGCTGCTCTTGACTCTATCCGTTTGCAGAGCGAATTGGCTAAGCACTTCGGCGTAGCTCAGAGCGAAGTAACTGGTTGCCGCACTTACGGTGGTCACGGTGAATCTATGGCTCCGTTCGCATCAAGCGTAATGATTCAGGGTACTCCTCTTACTAGCTTGATCGGTACTGATAAGCTTACTGCTGAACAGTGGGAAGAAATCAAGCAGAAAACTATCCAGGGTGGTTCTAACATCATCAAGTTGCGTGGACGTTCTTCATTCCAGAGCCCGGCTTACGTATCAGTACGTATGATTGAAGCTGCTATGGGTGGTGCAGAATTCCAGTGGCCTGCTGGTCGTTACGTATCATTCGCTGGCATCGACCACATCATGATGGCTATGGAAGTAACTATCACTGAAAAGGGTTCTGCTTACGAAGAAGTAGTAGGTAACGAAGAAGAAATGGCTGCTTTGCAGAAGAGCTACGAACACGTTGCTGCTATGCGCGATGAGTGCATCAGCCTTGGTATCATCCCGGCTATCTCTGAATGGAGCACTTTGAATCCTAACTTGAAGTAATTAAGTTTAGAGTATAAAAATAATAGAGGGGTTCTGTCCTGTGTGGATGGAATCCCTCTATTTGTTTTTTATAATTATGTTCTTGTGTTATTTGCACCGTATAACGGTAGAGCGTGTCTCTGCTGTGTTTGGGTCGATGTATTTGATGGAAAGTTTATTTGTAGATGCCGGTATTACACCTTTTGTTATAGCCTTATACATATCCACATCTCCGGCATACGATACTCCGTTTATTTCTACTATCTGTTCTCCACCTCGTAGCGGAGAGTGTTTTGTATCCCACACCATGCCAGCTACAAGCTTGTTTTGAGATACTACTATTACTACATCCCATTCTGGTTGGTATAGGTTGGGTACTTTATTTGCTTCGTATGGTATGAAGTAAAACAATCCTTTTTTATAGTCTATCGCTATGTCGCCAAACGATAGGAATCCTGTGCCTATGCGCGAAGAAGGTGCTGATGTGGTTATGGTTGTAACATCCTTAAAACTGTTTTGGCATAAGCTGAATTGCGGTACGCACAGGCGATATTTCTTTGTACTTTGCTCTACTCCTGCAGCTCCTGCCGATAATGTTCCGCTTCCGCTACCTAATACTTTCAGTCGGGCTTTGGCGTGTTTTATACGAGGATATTGGTGGACCGACATGGTGTAATAATCAGAAGCTCCACTATCGAACATCACCGTGTCTTTAACGTTCTTCCCTAAGGTTACTGGCAGTAGCGTAAGATAGCGGTCTTTAACCAAAGGAGTTGAATAAACAGAATCCGCAGCTTCTACTATAGGCTTACTGCTGAAGGTTAGTGTATGTTTCTTTCCATTCAGTCGGATACAGCCCATTCTGAATAAGTTATATCCTATAACACCGTCTATGTGGAATGTTTCGATAATGTTGTTGGCTGGTAAAACCACCGCTTGCAGTCCCGTAAACTCTATAGCTCCCAGTTTCAGATAATCGAGCGTAATGACTTGGCTATTCATAATGTTTCCGTTGGCATCTTGAAAAGTAGCTTCTTGTCCTTTAGCTTTTCCTGTCCGTTTTATAAAAGAGTGAGAAAGTGCGCAAGGTGCACCCGTGTCTACTATGAAATGTCCGGTACATCCGTTTATCTTAGCTTCTACTATAAGTTTCCCGTTTTCTTCGGTATAAGGCACTTCAACCTTAAACTGCGAGAATAAAGAAACTGGGCATCCTATAGAGAAAATGAGAAATATGATAAATAATTTAGTGCGTTGCATAAGTTGATTTAAGTTTTGCCGATAGAGTAAAAAACCCCCATCGCTGCATGTAATATCCGATACAGGATGGTGGCAAAACACTCTTTTTACTTGGCTTTAATATCAGAAACAGCTTTTAATAAAGCTTCAGGGCTTTTATAACCGATGAGGCGCTCTATTAAGTT
>ULIZ01090260.1_pt1 | contig 19407 bp, 31 predicted proteins | sample 1950601 | NCBI WGS metagenome assembly ULIZ01 (sample SAMEA4835456, study PRJEB28245) | human gut metagenome | biome: gut microbiome; material: fecal sample | place: Denmark | collected 2008 | reverse complement strand
AGAGGCACCCTTGAATTTACTGAGGTACATAAAATTGATATAAGTAATTTTTAATATGGAAAGAAAAAATTTATTTAGAGCCAAATGCCAAACATTCCCTAAAGAGTGGATGTACGGACAAATAATCGAAGTTGGCAGAAAATACTACCTATGTCACGAGTTTTGTATAATAGAGCTATCAGAAGATGAGAAAATACTACGAGCCAATTTTGAGTTGGCACAACCAAAGACAATCAGTCAATATACAGGCGTAAAGGATAGTAATGGTGTCGGAATTTATGAAGGCGATATTGTTGAAATTAGAGATCTAAAACATAATTATATAAACATCGCAAAGGTAAAATGGAACGAAGAAATGGGTTCCTGGGGATTACAAGAGAAAGGGAAAGATTTTGTTGGTGTTTATTCGTTAGGATCCTGGAAAACATACCACACACTAAAAGTGATAGGGAACATTCACGATAACCCAGAGCTAATAATCAACAGAGAGAAATGATATTGATAAACGGAACAAAATTCTGGGATAAGCCTGGCAGTTGCGGAACGTGCCCCTTTTTCATTTCTGGATCTTCCAGGCTTTCTCCATCCGACCGTGGAGTTTGTACACTATGGAATGAGAACCATAGAACATACATAAACCCTCCCAGGAGGTGTCAAAAGCTATTCAACAAGGCTTTCCGTTACCCAGATGGAACAAAGCTCGTTATAGTGGCTGAAAACAGTTAAAAACGGCTTTATGTTTGTTTTATTAAATAGAATATAGTAATTTTGCGTTCAATAAACACATAGAGATATGCAAGTAATCAGAACTAAGACAGGGAAAGAGGTTAAGATCTTTGCCGAAACTTTCGAGAACGAGGCATACGAGCAGATCAAGAGACTGGCAAACTATCCAGCCTATGAGAATTCAGTGATAAGGATAATGCCAGACAGCCACGCTGGCAAAGGTTGTACTGTTGGTACCACAATGACAATAACCGACAAAGTAACTCCCAACCTGGTAGGCGTTGATATTGGTTGCGGTATGCTCACTATTGAGCTGGCTGATGAGAACATAGACTTTCAAAAGCTGGATTCAGTGATAAGGAAGCTTGTGCCTAACGGATTCAATGTACACAACACTCAGAAAGCAGCGTTTGACTTTTCTAAGCTCATTTGCGCAAGCCAGGTGGATCTGGAGAGGGCATACCTTTCTCTCGGATCTCTCGGAGGAGGAAACCACTTTATAGAGGTGGATCACTCAGAGAAAACGAAAAGGAACTACCTGGTTATCCACTCTGGCAGTAGAAAGCTGGGCGGTGATGTGTGCAAACACTACCAGAATCTGGCTGCAAAGACGGATAGTAACAGATCTATAGAGATACGCAACACCATTGCCAGACTGAAAGCGGAGGGGAGAGAACAGGAGATCCAGGATGCCATAAAGAACATCCACACACCGAGCCAGGATAAGGAACTGGCACACCTCACAGGAGAGAACTTTGATGCCTACATAAATGATATGGCAATAGTCCAGAGGTTTGCCGTTCTTAATCGTGCCACTATGGCTGAAATCATCATTAAGGCTATGGGATTTACCGAGGTAAGCCGATTTGAGACAATCCACAACTATATTGACTTTAGCAGAATGATCCTCAGAAAGGGTGCCGTAAGTGCTGAATCTGGAGAAAGGCTACTTATCCCGATAAATATGCGTGATGGCTCACTTATCTGTATCGGTAAGGGCAACCCAGACTGGAACTATTCAGCCCCACACGGAGCAGGGCGTTTGATGAGCAGGAGCAAGGCAAAGGAACTGCTTGATATGGAGGAGTACCAGGAATCAATGAGCGGAATTTATACAACCTCTGTAAGCAGGGAAACCATAGATGAAGCACCGCAAGCCTACAAGCCGATGGATGAGATTATAAGGGCTGTAGCTGACACGGTGGAGATAGAGGATATTATCAAGCCAATCTACAATTTCAAGGCAACAGAGTAATGGAAAACAGGGTTATATATCACGGAGGGAAAGAAAAGTATGTGGGTAAAATCGTTATAATAGACGGAGAACCTATGCTTGAAACCCCAGAACACTATGAGCGAACATACACAAACGAAACAGGAGGTATAACAAAAGAATTGTCACTAACACCATTTGAGGATGAAACAACAAAGGAACATTATTCACGTTGAGCTGCTGGAGCCTCCCAGTGGCTTCAATAAACATTATTATTTCGGGTGCGCTGCTGCCATCTACGACACACTGCCAAAAGATGTAGTAGGCGTTTCAAAAGAAGCCCTATGGAATGTAATCAGCGGTGGCGAATACAGAGGCAGGAAAGCTATCATAAGGCGTGGTGTGCTACACACCAAGGATACGAATAGAGGGATAAAGAAAGGAGGCAAAGAATGATTATTTTGCTTGTAAAATACAGAGTTACCGATGGCATAAATATAACTTACCAGTCAGAGGAAATAATGAAGTTTGAAAAAGAGGACGATATTTGCACGGATAGCATAAAAAAGAAATGCTTTTTCCAACCAAATACATATTACAGAGGAGCAAGAATTATATTGGACGAAATTACAAGAGTATAACTATGATAGGAGCAATAATAGGTGATATTGTTGGATCTCGTTTTGAGTTTCACAATACAGACAAGATCAATTTTAAGCTGTTTGCAAAAGATAGCAACTTTACAGACGATACAATCTGCACTATAGCGATAGCGGATGCAATCAACAGTAGAATAACCAGGAAATACGGAGATACTTGCTATGCTGCTTATCTATTGCGATGGTGCCGAAAGTACCCTAACCCTATGGGAGGATATGGAGGCAGTTTTGCACGCTGGATCCATTCAGAAAAGCCACAACCATACAACAGCTTTGGCAACGGTTCCGCTATGAGAGTTTCACCTGTAGCCTGGGCGTTTGACAACTTGGAAACGGTATTGTCTGAGGCTGCAAAGACAGCAGAGGTTTCACACAACCACCCAGAGGGCATTAAGGGAGCACAAGCAGTAGCACACGCCATATTCTCACAGAGGAAAGGGTTTGATCCTGTAAAGCTGGAGAGAGTTGGAGACATCTACTATCCTGGCTTCTTGCAACACACATACAGTCCAGGAGTGTTTGATGAGACTTGCCAGGGCACTGTGCCTGTCTGCCTAAAAATCGTGCGTTACAGCTCATCTTTTGAGGATGCTATCCGAAAGGCAATATGCTGGGGAGGAGACAGTGATACGATTGGTGCCATTGTCGGATCCATTGCAGAGGCAGCTTTCGGAATACCAAAGGAGCTATCAGATAGAGTATTTGACTATTTGCCTGTTGATATGCTGAATGTGATAGGTTTCTTTCAAAGACTGAAAAATATATATGGAAAATAAGGACTGGAACAAAGAGGGTTTTTTCTCTGGAATAACTGAGGACTATTCAAACTACAGATGGTTCAAAGGAGAGAAAGAAAACCCATACAAAGGGGACACAAAGCGACCTCTGGCAGCAGCTTTCTGGGAGTATGAGAAAGAGTTTCACTTTTCATTCCTGGATAGAGCGGACACAAGCGCAAGTCTTTCCGATTCATACAAGCAATGGAAAGAGCATCTTATCACGGATCATTTACCTGGTAAAAGCCCAAACCCATACGGAGACACGGCAAACTGGGAGGAGGTTTTCAACACAGGAAAACGATAACAGGAAAGAGGCTGACCCAAAAGGTCAGCTTCTTTTACATTTCCTCCAGTTCCACAACCCAGCCTTTCCCAAAGCCATATTTTCGTGTTGTTTCCTGGTACACATTGAGTACCTTGAACTTTGAGCCAGCCCTAAACACGATCTCATCCTCACCAGGATAATGAGATATAGCCTTAACATCTACTCCCTTTTTACTCTTTATCACGAGCATAAGGTTATCACCGAATATAGCTGTTCTATCTATGTTTGTGGTAGAGGACATAAAAGCCTTGTTTACATACTCCCTGCCAGATGATAGGCAAGACTTCATTTCCTGGATGTACTTATCCAGTTGCATAGAATCAAAGCTGATTCCAGAGAACACGGTGCCATTATAGCGTGGCAGCTTCTCCAGAGCTGCGTTGTGAGCAGGATAGTACAACTGGCACAAACCTCCATAGTCCTCAACCTTACCAAAGTAGGTATCAACTATTCCATATCCGTAATTATTGCACCACTTGGATCCGTATGTATAGCGATTTACCAAACCCAGCTCATCCTCTGATATGCCTGTTTTCTTGCTGTACTCCTCGATCTTGTGCCTTTCGCTGCTATACTTCTGAAATCTACCTCCCACCATCGTACTTGCGTGGGTATTCTCTGGAGCGTTCACATACTTCTCCAGAGCCTCAGCAGCCAGCTCCTCAGTTTCCCCATTCAGCTTAACCAGCTTTCCCTGTTTGTCAAGATACTTAAGAGATAGCTCCTTTTTGTAGTCTGCCAGCCTCACATAAGCATCATTCACATAGTCGTTCCACTGGGAGCCATACTTCTCCAGAGCCTTTTCATACAGATCTTGCAACCTCGCAACCTCCAGTTTCTCCTCAGCAGAGGCGAACAGATCTATAGTAGAACCATCACCACCAGCGGACTTTGCCAGCTTTGCCAGTCGTGCCTTTTCTATCTCGTGGATCTTGGCGGTTGCCTTATCAATGATAGCCTGGATCTCGTTTGCAGTCGCATCATTGCCCACCGCTTCACTCAACTCATCCAGGATAGCATTTAACGGCTTACTCTTGCTCTTGAATGCCAGGATTGGCTTTGCTGCCTCAACAGCCAACTGATGATCGTACTTTGCCTGTACCTTTTCAAGCTCTGCTTGGAGCATCTTTGCCATTTCTCCAGAAGTCGGAAACTTGTTTTTGTCTGCCACCCATTGAGCTTCAAATTTCAGTTTCTTTATCTGGTAAGCCAGATCACCAACGGAGATCTTATCCTTGAAAGCCTCAAAGGCATCATACAGGCTTTTTACGGCACTTTCTCCGTATTTCTCTACTAACTCCTTATGGTGTTTCTGTTCGGGTGTTAGAGGGTTTAGAATCTCGCCTACAGCCGTTTTGTTGTCCTTAATGAAGTACGGCAAAGTTCCTTTTTCGGTTGCCGTGGCTATACGCTCCTCGTTTTTCTTGATCCAGCTCTGAAACTCGGTCGGCAATTCCTTTTCCTCGTTAGGGATTTCAACGCTTCCAGGATCTCCACCGTCCAGAATCTCATCAAGCATCTTATCCAGCACATCCTGGGGAGCCAATACAGGAACACAGTAGCATCTACAGTTAGGGTGCCAGCCAGTCCACTTGAAAGTTTTTGGATATACGCCTTTCAGATCATCACAAATATCTGGCTCTGGGTGGTTGTTACTGAGCTTGATTTCTATGCCTACAACAAAATCCAACTCTCCCCATCTTTCAAAGTCAGCAGCCCTGTAGGCAATGTTGGTTTCACTCCTGGCAAGCCTCTGGGCATTCCTGTATGAGGAACGGTAAACGCCCCTGCCAGGGTGGTACTTTTTGGGGTTATCATCAACCCACTTGTAAGAACTTGTTTCGGAATCATAAACCCTGCGTTTCCACTTGCGCCCATAGATAGGGTTTCCCTCCTCATCTTCTCCAATCTTCACACGAAAACGCCTGTACCATCTATCGGGGTCATTCAGATAGCCCTTAATCTTTGTTGCCAGCTGGTTTGCTGGTGTTCCCTCTCCAATGGCAAGATCCAGAGTGTTCTCCAGCTCCTCCTTGTACATACCAGCGTATTTCCAGACTTTCTGAGAGAGATTCAGCCCCTCATCGCCTGTTTTCCTGGCAAAGAAAGCATCCATAGCCTCCTTGTTTCTAAGGAACAGCCTGGCAAAGTGCTTATCCTCTATAGAGTGCTCACCGAATATGCTCTTTACAAGCTCATCGTTATTCTCGTTTGACAGGATCCATTCATTTTCCACTCCGCTCCTTATAGCCTGGTAGGAACGGCTGTACATATTCCTAAAGATAGGCGTTACTTCCTCACTATACCCATACTCGGAAAAGGAGAAAGGCTTTCCCTCCTCCAGTTCCGTACCTTTCACCAGGTTAATGATCTCGCCCAGTGCCTCGTTGTAGATAGCACGAACCTCAGCAGCATAGCCCTCCGTTCTCTTGAAAAGCTCCTGCTGCTGTTTCTTATAGTCTATGTACTTTTTCTTTGCCATTCATTAAATCCGCTTTGTGAAGTGTTCGCAATAGTCTCTGGTTAGGGACTTGCTATACTGGTGGAAAGGACACTTGCAAAGGATCCAGTGCCCATCCAGGGCTTTACTATGGAAGTCCGTGGCGTGTTTGCAGTCCTTACAGGTGTGCGCTGGTCTCGGTATGATCTTCTTTGCCATTAGTCAGCCTCCCCAAACGCATCCATCCTGTTAAGCTCCTTTTGCTGCTCCATCCGTTCAACCTCCTCCTGCTTAATCCTTTCAAGCTCTGCCTTTGCATCCTTAACCAGGTATGAAAGCTCCAGGTAGGTTTCACGGCTCATAGCACCATCATTGAACTGCTTTGAAATATCTGAAAGCACCTCACTTACATCATCACCAAACGGCTCTTGAAATTCGTGGTTACACTCCAGCGCATCATATTCAGCCTTGTGGGCATAGTCAAGCACGTTACCCATTATGGCTTTCATAATGGAGAAATGCCTATTCATATAGCCATCGTGGCTTTCCTTGTGCCTATCTGCCTTGATAACAGCCAACAGCATAACCTTTCGGATCGCCTTAGCGGAAAGGTTGCCCAGGCTTTTCATATTGTCAAAGTCAATGTTTGGCGTGAACGACTTGGAGAGGATATGTTTCTCCAGCCTCTCAAACTCGTTCTTTTTGCTCTCTGAGGCTTGATCCCAGGTAAGGTAACTTACACTACCTCCGTTTTTCAGAATGAACAACTTTGCCTCATCCTCCGCTTTAGGCAGAGAATTAAGGATCTCGGCAGAAGCAACCATCGCCGGGTTGGCGAACCTGTCATTTACATCAGCATCGGTGCTCTCCATATTCTCATCCCTCTCAATCAGAGCCTGTACATCTGCGTGCTCTGGATCCTGCTCAAACAGCAACACAGGGATTTTTCCCACTGGATTCTGCATAACAAGCACCTCCCAGCCGACATTTCCACGCTTTGCCCTGTAGATGGAATCAGCGGTGTAAATATCAACGTGAAAAGAAGTCTTGTTGCCAGCATCAGTAATGTAGTAGCCCCAGGCAAATGCCGTAAGGCGTTTGTACTGATCCTTGATAGTGTAGATATAATCATTGTTGCCCCTACTCAACACATTCAGTAACAGGTTTGGCTTTCCGTCCTTATCCTGGTAGGTATGGTAGAGGATGGCAGAACACCCCTCAGCTCCAGCAGCTCGTTTAGCCTCCCTCACACAGGCGTTGAAGCGTGTAGTCCTCAACAGAGCTATATACTTGGAAAAAGCCTCATCCGTTCCATCGCTGACTTGCGACCACTTTACAGGTCTGCCATACAGGAACACAAGCGCAATCTCGTTAATGTATTTCTGCCAGGGGATAGGCAGCTTGTTTCTCTTTCTCCAGCGTAAGAAGTTGCCTTTTTTGTCATACACAGCACGATCCTTACGCTCCATAATCTTATGGCTGCTGATTTCATACTCCAGCAAGTGCTCTGCTGCTTTCTCTGCTCGGTTATTCATCATAGATAATGCCCTGGTTACATCCTTAGATGCCAGAAGCTCTGAAAAGCTCTGCTGATAACCGACAGCAGCCTTAACTTCGTTTGTAATTACGTTTATCAGTCCCATTGTTCAAATTGTTTATGCTGTTATACCTAATCTGCGTTCTATATCATCTGGAATGTCAAATTCGTTGTAATCAAACCAGGATCTCATCAAAAACATATCCCTCCAGTCTGGGGAACATCCTATATCTTCTTTGATTTGCTCCTTTGGTTTCAGTTTCAGCGTTCCGTCAGAATCGGCTTTCCAGGTTTGCAGCTGTTCCAGCTCCCTCACTATCTCCTCCCTGTCTGCCTGGCTCACCAAGTCCTCATCTATTCCTACCTCGGAGGCGTTGATATGGTCTGCCAGCTTGTAACCGCACTGTGTCTGTAGGTTCTGGTAGTTCTCCCCATTGAAAGGAGTTGAGTTGTTCACAAAGCCCTGTATATCGCAATTATCTACCACGCCACCACCTACACCGTCCTCATCCACTATACATTTGTGTTTGGGAATACGGTACTTTTTCTGCTTGGCAGTTATCCAGGTCTGTATATCTGTTGTCTTGCTTACAGGGAAACATTTAAGATCCACGATAAACCACCCATCCCATACCGCCAATCTCGCATAGTCAGCTCCGAATCGTGCAATATCCCCAGTCATATAGTGCACCCCTGTTCTTATCGCCAGCTTATTGCCAAAGATCTCACAGATACTATCGTGCGAACACAGGGCGTTAGGGTTATCATCATACTCCCAGTTGCCCTTGAAAAGTCGCTCAAACTTGACCTTATCCTTTGTGGTACGCAAGCCCTCAATGTAGTCTGGGTCTATAAATGGATTCTCCTGTACCAGACACGCCAGGTAGTACATATAATCTGGCAGATCCCCTTTGAGTGATGGCTTGTAGAATGTATCATACATCCAGTTCTTTTTAGGGTTACAGGTGATAAAGATCTTTCTCCTTATCCCAAGCTCTGCGTTAAGATGCCTACCTATACGAGTTTTGAGAGTATCATAGGCACCAAAGTTCACCTCGCCACCCTCCTCAATCCAGCCACCAGTGTACTCAATGGAGCCGTAACGCTCATAGAGAGGATCACCAGGCTTGTACTGGAGATCCAGCAAGTCTATCCTTGAGCCATTGAAAAACTCAATGTAGTTGTATTGCCCATTATACTTGTATAGCGTATCTTCAACCCCATACCTCCTACAAACCTTATAGAATGTAATCAGCGTTGATTGAGTGATACGCTTTAGTTCGGCTCTACCTATAAACCATTTGGAGCCAGGATAGCAAAGGCACATAAACAGCAACCAGGCAGCACCAGTCCAGGACTTTGCGCCACCAGCAGCACCTCCGTACAGGAGTTCCACGTGCTCGCTGTCAGTCAAGATCTGCAAAGCCTTCTCCTGCTTCTCGTGCTTCTTACCGTCTGATACGGTGATAAAGTCAAAGCACCCTCGCTTGAAAAGCTCCATCTTAACTGCAAGAGCCATCGGCACTGTTATCTCCTTACTTTTTGCCATTGCCAGCCTTTATTTTCTCCAGGAGTGAATTGTACTGAAGAAGCTCCTCCGTTGTCAGAGCAGACAGATCCACGCTGTTGTTGGTTAATTGAACATCGCTTTCTATCGGTTGCGTTGCCTTACCAAACACACGATCAAATAACATTTCAACTGTAGAGGTACGACCGTACCGAATATCTGTATTGATAGCGGAAACCACATTGAGAACCCAGATAGGGGTTTTCTTGTTTGGCTTGTTATCAGCAGACTTTACCAACGGCTCTAACTCCTCTGGTGTGCTCTCCATCAGAAAGCGGATCACTTTCAGATAATCCTCCTTGCTCATTTCAGCAGCCACCTTTTTACCTGTGATCGTTTTGATATACTTATATACAGAGGGCTTCCTGCCAGCGTTCGCTGGTTGGTTTGTACTGGTAAACCTGTTACCTATCTTATTTCCTACTTCAAAGCCCATCAGTTGATTTTTCGTTGATTTCCGTGTTTGACAAACACACTTATAAGGCAAAGAAAATCGGGCGTTCCAAAAGGCACCCGATTCCCTTAACCTGGTGAATTACTCGTTAGCTTTCTCCTGCTCCTGGTACTTGCCCCAGAACCAGGCAATCATATCAGTATATTCCTCGCTGTAGTCAAGCTCCTCATCCAGATCTTCAGCTTTGTGGATAACACTTGTGAGGTGCTTCTGCTGCTCATCAGTAGCGTTCCAGACCTCAATCTCTCCGTTCAGTTGCTGCTGGATCACCTTGATCTCGTCAGCGGTTAATTCAATTTTTGTCATAACTTCCTGTATTAAGTCTTACAAAATTACTTTATAGTTTATACTTTTTGACGATCGCCTTGACCTTTTTTGTGTATTTGTCGGCTTTTCCGTGAACAGCCTTTGTTGTAGCCTCAGCCCAAAACTCATCTATGTTGGTCTTGGAGTATTCACCATAGCCAGACTTCTTTTTGTCCTTTCTCCAGGACTGGTACATCTTTGCGATCTCTTTTCCTGCTGCCTTGTGGTTAGCTCCAGACAGAGAACTGTTCCAGGTTGCGTGTGCCAGCTCGTGTGTTACTGTATGAGCCAGAGGCTTGTTTGTCTTGGTGTGCCATCCGCTCTCATATCCTTTCCTGGTTGAAGCCTCAACAGCCTTTTTGCCCTTGTTGAAATAGGACTTATTGAGGTAGATAGCCTCAGACTTACCACCAGAGGAAACCTGTACACCCAGTGTGCCAGCACTCAAAGTAGCCAGCTTGATATTCTTTTCACGAACACCCAGAACAGAGTGGAATCGTGAAATTGCAGTCTTTGTTTCCTTGTACATCTGGGGATCTTTCATCTTCACCAAAGATTCTACTCCAGTGATCTTGCCCTTGTAGTTGCTATCTCCAGGCTGTAAGCCTCCCCTGGTACCGCTTGAATTACGTCCCATATCGTCTATTTTTTACGGTAAAACAATTCTGGGTTATCCAAGACACTATCCAGGACTTCTTTACCATCCTCTTTCGCCTTGATCTCCTCTTTTAATAGTTGAATTTCGTTTTCAGTTAGTACATCGGCTGTCAAACCGTATTCGTCTAACAATACTTTGATTTTATCCTCCATATCGGTAAATATAATAGTTTAACCTCTCTTTTTACTATAATGCCATCCATATTTCTTTGCCATCTTCTGCATCACCCTGTGATAGTGTGTTGTTTCAGCTCTTGCTATGCTATCATCGCTCCAACCAGTCTTATTGAGGTAAGCGTGCATTTCCGATTGCACCTCCTTGTTTGCTTTCATAAAAGCATCACCAACCTGTTTTGCACTTCCTCCCCATCCTCCTTTTGGTCTTTTCACAGAGAATGTGTAAGTAGGTGTTACAGCCCTTATCTCCCTTGCGTTCACATTTACAGCGGACACAATATCTTGAACAGAGAAGGAGTTTCCTATTCTCCTTATGCCTGTTGCACCCAGGGAGCGTGGATGATTATGTGTGAGTATGCTGTTAGCTGGTATGTCTTTCGGATCGTATGCCACTTGTGCACCTTTTCCACCTACTGACTTCAACAGGTTCCCACTCTGAGAAAAAACGTGCAAAGATTCATCTTTGTTACCACGGATCTTTCCCTCCACACCAAGGATATTCTTTGCCATTTTAGCAGAATACCCCTGCTCTGTAGCTCCTCTGGATATGCCTCCAGACTTTGTACCGCTTGCCTTTACACCTCCGCTATTTCTACCCATAGTTATTTCTTTTTAGCGTTGATAAAGTCAGTTATATACAGAAGCCCTTTCTTTCGGCAAAACTCCTGGATCTCCGTGCCTCCTCCGTAAACAATCAGATTCGGCTTTTCCAGTCCGCTTATTTCCTGGGCTACCTGGAGATCGGACTTAAGGCTCTCCATCCACCCGTCCAGCCCACGAGTAAAGAAAGCATTATACCCTTTCGGAATCCCCATTTTGTTATATTCAATAAACTTGTGAGATACATTCAAGTCCGCATAGACTTTTATTCCGCATTCCTGTAGATACCTGGAAAGCCACCGCTTTTTATATATGAGCTGAATACCCCAGGCTATAGGCGTTTGATCGTGGCAGCTACAATTAGGCTCTACAATAGCCTGGCATCCGCTTGTGAGTAAGTTGATAGGATCTTTCCAGAGCTTTTCAAATCTGTAATCATCCACATAGAAATGATATGTAGCCACATCCTTACGCAATCGGCTGTTAGCTCCCCAGGGAGACAGAGGCAGCTCAACCTTTCCAGCTTGCATATCAAGCAAAAGGTTTGGGATCTCATAGATATTGTCGCTCTCATACAGAACATCCTTGAACATCGAGCGATAGAAAGCCTCCTTTTCGTTCTCCTCCTCATCCTCGCTGCTCTCATCATCTCCTGTGTCCTCAGCTCCATCATCCTCTGGATCCTCTGGCTCATCCTCCTGCTTCTTGCCTTTCTTTTTGGGCTTCTCTACCTCCTCATCGGGAATAGTCAAACCCATAAAGTCAAAATCAACATCTTTCCAGTATTCATCAACTTGCAAAACGCTAAAGTTCCACTCTCCATTGTTGATATTGTCCCTCGCAATAAGATCCCTCTCTTCATCTGGAGTAAGCTCTGAATACAGAACCGTAGGCACCTCTGATAGTTTCAGCTTCTTTGCAGCCTTCAGCCTCTGGTTGCCACACAAAACAACCAGTTTGCCCTCTCGCTCAACAAGAGCCAGAGGGCGGTGCTTCCAAAAGCCGTTTATCCGTATGGATTCCACCAGTCGCTCAAAATCCTTTTTGGAGATCTTCCTGGGATTCTCAGCAAGCAGTGTCAGCTCGGACGGACTTCTGTATGTCAGATCGCTACATTTCATTCTCGTTTTCCTCCTCGGTTGTCTCCTGGATTTCCTCGGTCTCAACCTGGCTGGCTCCATCCACCACCAGATTCTCAAAGTTATCCATCACATTGAACACCTTGCGGATCAGCTCTGCCACACGGACAAAGCGGAAATGCTTGCTATGTCCCACATACACAAGTCTGCTGCCATCTTTCACATCACTACCAACAGCATAAAACTTGCCCCTGTAGTCAATAGGCAAACTCAGTTTGTTGTCATAGAGGAAAATCCTGTTCTCGGACACTCCAGAGACAGTAGCGGTACGGTTGTATTTCCCATTGAGGAAAATATGTGCCTTATCGCCCTTTTGGAAAGGCGCATCTGGGAACAGCTTATCAAGCCAATCTCCTATACATTCACGACCACCACAAAGCCAGAATGCCACAAATGCAAGTGCCACCATAACAGTTAATACGATCCAAACCATATCTTTTAATTTACTTGGTTAATATCTCTTGCAAAGATAGTGAATTTGTGTTTGATAAACACACTTTTAGGCGAAAAAGAGCGTCAGAATCCGTAAATTAGCATAGCAGCATCCCTGCTGTGCTCGTTTGTACGCTTCTCCCATCCAGTTATAGCCTTGAAACGCTCCTGGGTTAGCTTCGTAACATTCCGCTTTGGAGCCACCATTTCATACTCAACTTTCAGATCCTCCAGAAAGGCATCCCAGATAGAGGCATCACGCTTTACAGAGCCAACACCCTGTAATCTCTTGCGTTCCTCCTCCCTGCTCATCCTTTCAGTGCCGAACCAGGTACGCTGCCTCGGATCCTCAACCCTTACAATCACCTTAGTAGATTCACTCTCCGCTTTCTCCTTATACTCCTCCACGACTTTCATAGCCTTATGGATGGTTGTTGTCTCAACCAGGAGCAGAGATCGCTTTCGGTTGTCCCAAATAGCGACCCCTGTGTTTACGCCTGTATCTATTCCGATATAGTACATTACTCCTCCTCGGTTGCTCCGTTTGGTATCTGGTATAGGATAACGCCTTTCGTTGCCCTGCTTACCTCTCTTGGGCTGAAAAGCATTGCCATCATTACATCATCTGGCAAGAACTTGTAGCGGATCTCCTTAATGTCTGACAGTGTAACAGGATGCTCACTGATAATATGGAGGCTCCACAAGCCATCCTCCCTGCTCACTGTTACTACAGATGCACGGTATAGGAACGTGCCAGTCCTGTACGCTCCGTAATCATCAACAGCCTCATACTTGTTCTTGGCTGATTTCTGGAGCAGTTCTTTGATTTTTGGAGAAAGTCGCTGCTTGCGCTTCTCAAAGTAAGGAGGATAGAACACCTTGCCAGTGATCTTCTCGTTAGCCTCATCCAACATTTTCTGCTGCTTCTCTTTCAGCTCGTTTTGCAGTCTCTCTACGTTTTCTTTCGTGATCTTTTCCATATCTATTACAGTTTATAGGGTGAAACAATGTCATATATTGCCTTGCAGATCTGAATGTCATACAGGGCATCGTGGAGCTTCGTATCATCCACCTCAACACCCAGAGCCTTAGCAACGGTGCCCTGTTTGAAATTCTCCATCTGGGAACGCTTTTCTGCCAGGAAAGGAGTAGCCAGCACCATTACATCTATGCTGTTGCTCCAGAACCAGGATCCAAAATACTTATCTCCATTCTGGATAAACCAGGCTCTGAGGAACTGGTTATCAAAGTGGGCGTTATTGTAGCCAGCCAGGAAAAACTTATCCTGCTTGTTGTAGCGATCTACATACTTGGAGAGCATATCCACGAACTGTTTGTACACCGTTCCCATCGGAGGGTATGCCAGAATCTGCTCTTTTGTTACTCCTGCCACATCCAGAGCCTCCTGCTCAATCAGAGCCTGTGGATTTGGTTGTACTCTAAAGTCAAAGGTCTCTTTCACATCTCCATCTATGATGATCTCTCCGCTCAACTGGTGAATGCCGTGTTTGTTCACCAGGGTACCTGTTGTTTCCAGGTCAAAAAATACTACTTTCATTTTTTCTTTATATTAAATTTTACATATCCGAAATAGCTGTAATACCGCTCCATTTTGGCGATCATTTCTCTGTACGCTTCTCTGCCAGAAACTTTGATAATGTCCTTTTTGATCTTCCTGGGGAGCCTCGCTTTTATTTTGAACTTTGGTTTCAGCTCTACCTTACACTCAATCTTCCCCATATTTATTCCTCCTCAAAATCATCTAAATAACTTTCGTTCTCATCAAGAAAGGCATCAAGAGCATCATCACAATAAAGCCCCTCACACAAGCCATCACATTGTCTGTCTATCTCTCCTTTTTTCCAAGCGCAACTTTTACAAAGCTCATCGCCTAATGATTGCTTTAACTCCTCACGATTCATTTTTCTCCTCCTCTTTTATATTCCTTAACAGCCTTGCTTAAGCTCTCTGTTCGCTCCAGGATGGTTGCCATCTTATCTACATCCACCATCACCTCACCATCCATATATGCCCATACTTTTCTCAGAGCCTCCGCTACAGCCTTAGCCTCCTTTGCATCTTTCAGAGAGTTCAGAACCTCCTTGTTGGTTGCGGTTGTCCTACCTTGCTCCTGGGCGGTCTTGACAGCGGTCTTTGCAGCCTTCACCTGTTCCCTCTCACTCTCATAGTTTGCTGCTATCTCCTTTGCTGCTTTCACCGAAAGCTCGCCTTTCACGATCTTCTCCTGGATGTACGGAGGGAGATCCAGCAGGGAGAGGCATTTGCTGACAAAAGCAGGGGATTTCTTGAACTTGTCGGCAATTTCTATCTGGCTGTAGCCAAACTCCTCCTTAAACCGCCTAAACATTATGGCACATTCGTACTCAGTGAAACGCTTACCCTCGTTTCTCATCATCTGCTCTATATACAGATCCTCCAGGCTTGCATCTTTCGGAGCTTTGAGGGCTTTAATGTACTGGATATTTGCGCCCTCCTCAATAGCCAGCATAGTAGCCCTGTAACGCCTTTCTCCGTCCACCAGCTTGTAACGCTCCACACCATCCTCTCTGAATGGGATAACAGTTACAGGATTTAGTACGCCCTTTGACTTGATTTGCTCTTTCAGCTCCTCCAGATCAAAATCTCTGCGTACATTGAAATTCGCTACCACGACAATGTTTCTCGGATCAATGAGAAATATATCTGTTCTTTTTGTTGCATTAGTTTCCATTTCTGATAATCTTGTATGTTACAATGTCCTTTCCTCTTACCTCGTTTGTTGTCTCAGTCCAGGAGAAACCACAAGCGATACATCTTACAAGCACCTTGCGCTCTCCGATAACACCTATATTGGTTTTCTCCAGACTGTCTGTCTTACATAGCGGACACATAGCTAATATCTAAAGTCCGTGAAGTGAATAACCACACCCTCAAACACATTGGACTTTGAGCTACCAAAGAACCACTCCACAAAGTCGGCTACACTCAGACCGTCATTCTTGGCGATCTGTTCTACTGGCACTTTCTTTCCATCCACCCACGCCTGGGGAACAGAATCATCCGTGCCATAAGTCATAGTGATGTGTTGCAGTCCGATCTTCTCGCACCTGGCAAGTTCCCTCTGCTCAGAGTTGTAAGGTCTGCCAGTCCACTCTCTCAAAGAAAGATACTTTGCACCAGAGGCAATACCCTTGTACCGCTGTTCCCATACATTTTTTGCATTGTAGCGGATCGTGTGCTTTTTCTCCCCAGTTTTCAGTTTCGTTTCAAACCCTGTAGGCTCTCCAGCTCTGCAATGAGCCACTGGGAACACCTTACACAAAGTAAGGATTACTTTTTTCTTATCTGCTTTCATTACTTCAATCTTATAAATTTACCAGGTATATTGCTCCTCTCCAGAGCTTCTGCATTACCATCCCCAAACGAGATCAGAACACTTCCGCAACCTGGGCTGTCTCCTTTGGTGCCATCCTGTCTGTAGAACTTGATACGACCTCTGACAAACAGGATAGCCGTTGCATTGGGAAAGATCACATCCTGGAACATCTTGCTATCGCACCTGTTAAAGAGCAGAGCTATACCATTGTTATTCTCTACCATCTTATCCACAAAACGCTCTATAAGCGGTCTGCTGTAAGGAGGATTTAGCCATACCCTTTGCCCCCTCCAATCACTTTTTAAGCCAACCTCAGACGGTGTTATGTGTCTTGTAGCGGTATTCCACAGCCTATGCTCTGGAGAGCAAGGATCAAGATCGAACTTTCCGCAAGCATCCACTATTTCCTTTGGAGTGTACCACTCATCGGTGGCATTCGCACTCCGCTCAAAACTTGTATTCATTTTCTGTAACTTTTTCCCTGAAAGTGCATCCTGTCAAACATTTCTCTGAGGCGATCATCTATACGCTCTCCGTACCTATCACTGATTTGTTTGTCTGAAAGGTTGGATGTTATCACCGTCCAGCTCTGCCTGTCATACCTGGTGTAAAGCAACTCCGTAATAGGAGAGAACTCATTGCCATAGATCTTAAGGCTCACAGGCTCGGTGCCTATATCATCTATGAAAAGCAGCTCCTGGTTTACCAGTCGTTTATACAGGTCTGGGTTCTCGCTGTAAGCCTTTGCCAGGTTGATAGCCGTAACTCTGTAAACTGATTTCCGCTCGTTGCTGTAACAACTATCAAACAGGTAGTTCACCAGGTTACACATCGCATTTGCAAGTGTCGTTTTACCTGTTCCACAAGAGCTGCCATAGAGCATAAGCCCGAACTTATTTTTCCCCATCATCCACTTTGCAGCCTTGCTGATCCTTTCCTCAGTCGTGCTGTCTTGAATGAACTGAGCGTTTCTTTTGATAACCTCGGCTTTGTAGCAGTTTAGCAGCATTGCCGATAGTTCTTTATGGTCCATTTGGGAAAGGCTAAAGCGTGTCTCGGTACGCTGGTGAATCTGATGATTCAGCATTCGTAACAGCCCCTCCATTGATTTTGTTTCCATATTTCTGTAGATCTTCGTAATACTTATCTTTTACCCATCCTCTTATCGTTAGATAATCGGATTTATACTTTCTGCCTTTTGAACCCTTATAGTTGTTCAGAATGTCTATCATTATCCTTGTAGGATCCTCTCCATACTCGGCACATAGTTTTCCATATTCTATGTGTGTGAGGGTTACAAATTCAGCATACTTGTACTTTTTCTTTTTGTCCGCTGCTGCCTGTTGCTCTGGAGTTAGCGGTGGTGGTGTCTCTGGTACTTCCTCGGTGCCAGAGAACAGGTCTGCTGGCTCTTGTGCTACTTGCTTGTTTGCTGGAGAATCTGGAGTAGAAATAGGAGCAGATAATATCTTTGCTTTAGTGGTCTCTCCACCCTTTTTGCCTACCATTCGCCTTACGGCACTTATCTGTTCCTGTCTCAGCATCTGCCTACTACAGAAAGCCCCATCATCACGAACTACACACAAGCCAGAAACTATGAGCTGATCCAGCCAGTCCTCACTTCCAGAACTATCCACACCAACCAGTCTTATTATCTCGTTCCTTGTGTAGATTGTGCCATCTGGCTTAGCCATAACACCACGCTCTTTACTCTCCCACATATAGCAAAGCATATCCATCCACAACCCCCTTACATCTGGAGGCAGATTCCTTACAGCAGGGAGTGTTAGCCACACCACGGAGTTGAAAGGCATTTGTGGTATTTTGTCTTTTTTCGCCATATTGTGATTGTTAAGGGGAGAGCGTAGGAAAAGCCCCACGCCTCCCACATAGAGCATTATACTTCCATTATTGCAATATCTGGAGCTATGTTTTTAATCTTTGCCAGAACCTCATCCAGGCACATATCTCTGTACTCCTCTGCCACTTCGTTTGCACCAGGAGAAACGAGCTGGAGCAGCACTTCACCATTTACCAGGTAGTGATCAAACTCTACCTCAATGGCTTGTTTTGCAGTTCCCTTGAAAATAGGGATGTTCACCGTGAAGCTCTTAGGCAGATTACTCTCAACCTGGCAACGGTACACATCCGCTGTAGAGCCAGACGGATCTTTCTGCTTCTGGATTTCTGCCTTTGCATTTGCCACAAAGTTTTTCAGAACAGATACCAGTCTCATACACTCCTCTTTGTCGGCAAAGATGCCCCTGTTAAGGCGCAAAAGCTGTCCCAGTTTGGCAGGAGCGAAAGCAGCCTCTGGGTTGTTGATACCAAGTTTCAGATAGCTGTCTGAGAACTCAACAGAACCAGAGAGAACGCCTTTCTTGTACTCATCATCCTCATTCACGGTAAGGGTGATAGTCATTTTCTCACGATCTACCAGGATATTTGCCTTTTTCTGATCCACGGTGTCAATACGCTTTTCCAGCCAGTCAAAAGGCGTGGAGATAACGCCAGAAACTTTCACCTTGATAGGCTCCTTTGTAGGCAGAGCCTCAATAGCTTTTGGAGCATTACCAATACGGTAAATCACCTCAATAGGCTTTTCGCCTGTGTAGTGCTCAATGTTCACTGTCAAACCTTTTTCTTTTTCTTCCATTGTAGTAAGAATTAAAATGTTGATAAATTAGTTGTCCGTACCTGTAGCTGGCACTTCCTCCCAGGTCTTATTTCCGTCTCTGACAACACGGAAAACATTACGCTGCCTTTCCTCCTGTGTCACTGGTCGCTCCTCCAGCTTGTAGCCCTCTGGGGAGTAGATACCTACCATCTTCTCCTCATCATCTACAAACTTGTAGCAGTCTCCCTTGATCCACTCACCACCAGACTTAAGCTCATCCAGGATCTTTCCGTATCGCTCGGAAAGAGGCTTGATTTTGCCTTTGATGGTTGCTCTATGCTCGGCAAGCTCCTGTTCCAGCTCTTGCATCTGGATAGATACGTTCACCAGCTCAGCCCTTTTT
>ULIZ01044332.1_pt1 | contig 19462 bp, 17 predicted proteins | sample 1950601 | NCBI WGS metagenome assembly ULIZ01 (sample SAMEA4835456, study PRJEB28245) | human gut metagenome | biome: gut microbiome; material: fecal sample | place: Denmark | collected 2008 | reverse complement strand
TATTCATTACACGATATAGCAATTGCTTGTTTTATACTTAATTTTTACGGTTTGTTTTTTAGTTGGTGATGAACATGGATTTTAAAATTCAGGCTCCGTTTGAGCCTGCTGGCGACCAACCGCAGGCGATTGCCAAGCTGGCGGAGGGCGTGGAGCAGGGCCTGCGCACGCAGGTGCTGCTGGGTGCAACGGGTACGGGCAAGACGTATACGATTGCGCAGGTAATCAATAAGGTGCGCAAGCCGACGTTGGTAATTGCGCATAATAAGACGCTGGCGGCACAGCTGGCGAGTGAGCTGAAGGCTTTCTTCCCGGAGAATGCGGTGGAATATTTTGTTTCATATTACGATTATTATCAGCCGGAGGCCTATATTCCCCAGTCGGATACGTATATTGAGAAGGATGCTTCGATTAACGACGAGATTGATAAGCTGCGCCATAGTGCGACCAGCGCTTTGTTTGAACGCAAGGATGTTATTATCGTAGCCAGTGTTTCCTGCATTTATGGCTTAGGTGCGCCGCAGGAGTATTATGATATGGTGCTGTCGCTGCGCCTAGGGCAGATTATCGACCGCCAGAAGATTTTGCATAAGCTGGTGGAGATTCAATATAATCGTAATGATATTGATTTTAAGCGTGGCACCTTCCGTGTGCGCGGTGATGTGATTGAGGTTATCCCGGCGGCCTACGGTGAAAAGGCAGTGCGCATTGAAATGTTCGATGATGAGGTTGACCGCATTGTGGAATTTGATGTGCTGACGGGTGAGATTCTGGCGCAGCGCAATCATGTAGCAATTTTCCCGGCGAGTCACTATGTTACGAGTCGTGAGAATCTTGAACGCGCTATGAATGATATCCGCGAGGAGCTGGACGAGCGTCTTGATGAGCTGAATAAGCATGGCAGGCTGCTGGAGGCACAGCGTCTGGAGCAGCGCACGAATTACGATTTGGAGATGATGCAGGAGATGGGCTACTGCTCCGGCATCGAAAACTATTCGCGCCATCTGGCAGGACGTAAGGCCGGTGAGCCGCCGTTTACGCTGGTAAATTATTTTCCTAAGGATTTTTTACTTGTGGTGGATGAGTCGCACGTAACGCTGCCGCAGATTCGCGCTATGTATGCCGGTGACCGCTCGCGTAAGGAGATGTTGGTGGAGCATGGCTTCCGTCTGCCTTCGGCCTATGATAACAGACCACTGACCTTTGACGAATTTCAGGCGCAGATCAAGCAGGCGATTTATGTTTCTGCTACGCCGGCGAAGTATGAGCTGGAGCAGGCAGACAATGTAGTTGAGCAGATTATCCGCCCGACAGGCCTGCTGGACCCGCAGATTGAAATCCGCCCGATTAAGGGACAGATTGATGATTTACTGGGCGAGATCAATAAGGTTGCCGCCGCGGGCGAGCGTGTGCTGGTGACTACACTGACGAAGCGCATGGCAGAGGATCTGACAGAATATCTGAAGCAGGCAGGTGTGCGTGTGCGCTATCTGCATTCGGAAATCGCCACGATTGAAAGAGCGGAAATTATTGACAGCCTGCGTGCCGGTAAGTTTGATGTGCTGGTAGGCATCAACCTGCTGCGTGAAGGCCTTGATTTGCCGGAGGTGTCGCTGATTGCAATTCTAGATGCAGACAAGGAAGGCTTTTTGCGCAGTGATACGGCGATGATTCAGACCATCGGACGTGCTGCGCGTAATGCGCACGGTCGCGTTATTATGTATGCCGACCGTATTACCGACAGTATGCAGCGCGCGATTGACGAAACCAACCGCCGCCGCGAAAAACAGCAGGCGTACAACGAGGAACACCATATTACTCCTAAGACGATTTATAAGGAGCAGCGCCAGCTGATTAAGCTGACGAAGGTGGCAGACACCGAGGAGGCAACGTCCTATGGCAGCAGCAAGAAGCTAAAGCAGAAATCAACGAAGGAGCTGAACACGCTGGCCCGCGAGCTGGAAAGGCGGATGCAGGAAGCGGCGAAGGCGCTGGACTTCGAGGCGGCGGCCGAGCTGCGTGACCAGCTGATTATTGTCAAGGGACAGCTGGGGCAGAAGCTGGTGCCGAAGAAAAAGAAAAAATAAACGCTGACACAGAAGTTTGACTTTTCCTGTTTGGCGTTATATAATATACAAGATATTTTTATTCAAATTCTGTGAAGCGGAGCAGTAATCTGCAGTATCTTTCAGAAAGTCGGCGGTTGATGCGAGCCGGCAGTTAGGGCAGATGAACTCACCGTGAAGAAGCCGCAAGGAAATGTGCGGACGTGATGCTGCGTTAAGGCTAATTGAGTGGCGGCTGTAGCCGCAATCAGGGTGGTACCGCGAATTTTTCGTCCCTGACCTTCTTTAAGGTCGGGGATTTTTTATTTTCGACCAACAATAATACCTGGGAGGTAATGAAATGATTCAAGAAAAGTATGCTCCCCATGATATTGAAGCTAAATGGCAAAAATACTGGGAAGAAAACAAAACCTTTAAAGTAGAGATGGATAAGGATAAGCCTAAATCCTACGTTCTGGAAATGTTCCCCTATCCGTCCGGCAACCTGCACATGGGCCATGTTCGTAACTATTCCATCGGCGACGTAATCGCACGTTTCCGCACCATGAAGGGCTTCAACGTTCTGCATCCGATGGGCTGGGACTCCTTTGGTATGCCTGCTGAAAACGCTGCTATCAAACACAACATTCCGCCTAAAAAATGGACTCTGGAAAATATTGCCAACATGACTCGTCAGCTGAAGGCTCTCGGTCTGTCCTACGATTGGGACCGCGAGGTTACCACCTGTAAGGAAGATTATTACAAATGGACTCAATGGTTCTTTGAGCTGTTCTACAAACGCGGTCTGGCAGTTAAAAAGGAATCTGCCGTAAACTGGTGCGACACCTGTAACACCGTATTGGCTAACGAGCAGGTTATCGACGGCAAATGCTGGCGCTGCGACCATGAGGTTGTTAAAAAGGATCTGAGCCAATGGTTCTTCAAAATCACCGATTATGCTGATGAGCTGCTGAAGGATCTTGACCTGCTGCCGGGCTGGCCCGAGCGCGTAAAAACCATGCAGCACAACTGGATCGGCCGCAGCGAAGGCTTGGAATTCTCCTTTGAAATTCCTGCACTGAATGATACTGTTGCTGTTTACACCACCCGTCCGGATACTGCTTACGGCGTAACCTTCATGGCTCTGGCTGCCGAGCATCCGCTGATTAAAAAGATTTGCGAAAACAATCCGAAGGCTGACGAAATCAACGCTTTCTGCGAGCGTGTACGCAATCAGTCCGAAATTGAACGTACCTCCAGCGAATCAGAAAAAGAGGGCGTATTCACCGGCGTGTACTGCATTAACCCGTTCACCGGCCGCAAGGTAGAAATCTGGGTAACCAACTATGTACTGTATGATTACGGCACCGGCGCTGTAATGGGCGTTCCTACCGGTGACCAACGTGACTGGATGTTTGCCGACAAATACGGTATTGAAAAGATTGTTACCATCTGCCCGGTTGGCAAAGAGCTGAAGCTGGAAGAAATGACCTGCGCTTACGAAGAAAAAGAAGGCATGCTGGTTAACTCCGGCGAATTCACCGGCATGGAAATGCACAAGGCTATGAGCGCTATCATGGACAAGGCTGAAGCTGAAGGCTTCGGTAAACGCCGTGTAAACTATCGTCTGCGCGATTGGCTGATCAGCCGTCAGCGTTATTGGGGCGCTCCGATTCCTATCATTTACTGCCCGCACTGTGGCGAGGTTCTGGTTCCGGAAGACCAGCTGCCGGTTCGCCTGCCTGAGGACGTAAGCTTCACTGCCGGTGCTAAATCTCCGCTGGCAACCTCCGAAGAATTCGTTCACTGCAAATGCCCGAAATGCGGTGCTGACGCAACCCGTGAAACCGATACCATGGACACCTTCCTGTGCTCCTCCTGGTATTATCTGCGTTATACCGACGCACACAACGACAAGATGCCGTTTGACAAGGAGCTCAACAACTATTGGGGTCCTGTAGACCAATATATCGGCGGTATTGAGCATGCTATTCTGCATCTGCTGTATTCCCGCTTCTTTGTAAAGGTTCTGCGTGACGCAGGCCTGGTTGATTATGATGAACCGTTCAGCAACCTGCTGACTCAGGGCATGGTAATCAAAGACGGTGCTAAGATGAGTAAATCTCTGGGCAACGTTGTTTCTCCGGAAGAAATCCTTTCCAAATATGGTGCAGATACTGCGCGTCTGTTCATCCTCTTTGCTGCTCCGCCTGAAAGAGAGCTGGAGTGGAGCGACCAGGGCGTTGAAGGCTCCTTCCGCTTCCTGAACCGTATCTGGCGTATCGTACAAGCATTTGAAGCTGTTCTGGCACAAAAGGTTACCGAATACGATCACAGCAACCTGAGCGAAGCAGACAAGGACCTGCGCCGTGTACTGCATAGCAGCATTAAGAAGGTTACCAACGATATCGAAACCCGCTTCAACTTCAACACTGCTATTTCCACTATGATGGAACTGGTTAACGCTCTCTATGCTTATAAAGAAGCTGCCAAAGAGCCGAATGCAGGTCTGATTTACGAAGCAATTTCCGACCTCATTAAGATGATGAGCCCGTTTGTTCCGCATATCACCGAAGAGCTGTGGCGCGGTGCTATTGATGCCAACAGCAGCGTACATGAACAAAGCTGGCCTGAGTGCGATGAAGAAGCCCTGAAGGTTGACAATGTAGAAATCGTTCTGCAGGTTAACGGCAAGGTTCGCGGTCGTCTGACTGTTCCGGCTGAAGCTACCAAAGAAGAGCTGGAGAAGATTGCTATGGCTGACGCTAACGTTCAGGCTCACATCGGCGATGCAACCGTACGCAAGGTTATCTGCGTACCCGGCCGTCTGGTAAACATCGTAGCGAAGTGACACCCGATTTGTAACGAGCGTAAGCGAAGTTAGAAATCGAAAAGGTGGAACGAATCCCCGTTGCGACCGAACAGGGAGCAAGAAGAGGGGGAAAATAAAATTTGTCGCGAGCTTTAGTATTACTGGCCACTAACCACTAATAACTAACTGCGACCACCGCAGTTACAGCTGTCCTGCAGCAGGCAGTTCCCGCAGACTGTAGCGCGGACAAAAAAATAAGCAGTGCATGTCAGCAATGACATTATTTAGTAGTACTAAATAACGCTTACATTTTCAGAGTCTCTGAGAATAACGTAATTGTTATTCTTGGGGGCTCTTTTTGTTTTTTTGGTGACAACCCTCAGTCATCGCCCTAGCTCTCTTGACGCTAAGACCCAGTTTGTCGCAAGCACAACCCTCAGTCAAAATCACTGCGTGATTTTGCCAGCTCCCTTTCAGGGAGCATATAGAGGTTGGTCGTAATTGCGAACTGTAATTTTAAATCTAGCCTGTTATATCTCCCCTGAAAGGGGAGGTGGCTGCGAGCTTTAGCGAGCAGACGGAAGGGTTGAGTATCGAAGTCATACGCAATATTTTTACCAACACCATAAGGAGGTATCCCCATGCAAGCAAAATCTAAAAAACTAATCTTCATCACCATTCTCCTCACAGGCTGCATCATCACCGGCCTTATAAGCAGCAACGACAAAGAAAAACCGCTTGCAGGCAGCAGTTTATTGCAGTCCGCGCAAGGTGCTGTCACATCCAAAGCAGCGCAGGCAAAAACAGTACGCGTGCAGGTGAGCGGCGCAGTATTGGAACCAGGCGTATACGACCTGCCTGCCAGCTGCAGAGTGGAAGAGGCCATTGCTGCTGCCGGCGGTCTGACGGAAAATGCCGACAGCGAACGCGTCAACCTGGTACGCAAGGTGCGCGACGGTATGCAGATACGAGTACCTGTGAAGAAGGCTGAACGGACAAGCAGAACGCAGAGGAAAAGCGCTCAGGCAAAGTCCGGTTTAGGTGAGAGTGCGTCAGGAAAATCCGGCAGTGTTAAAGCAGGCTCAGGCAGAAACAACAGCATAATGCAGAGCGTGCGCATCAACAGCGCAAGCGCCGGTGAGCTGCAGCAGCTTCCCGGTATCGGTCCGGCGTTGGCGAAGCGCATTGTGGAAACAAGAAGCAGAGGGCGTTTTGCCAGCGTGGAGGATTTACTGCGTGTGCCGGGAATCGGCAAGGCTAAGCTGGCGAAGCTGCGTGATTATGTGGAGGTAGACTAGTGCAGCAGAAAATACGTTATCTACGCTTATTTTTACCGGTCATGCTGCTTTGTATATTATCCTTTCGCCTGCTAACCGTGCTATCGTCCGCTGAACAGCAGCTTGCTGCCTGCTTCGGGCGGCAGCTGGTTGTGCAGGGCGCGGTGGAACCTTTGAGCGTGCACCGGCAGGAAGGTTTTAGCAGTGCGATTCTACGTTGTCAAAAGGTTTATAGCGATACGGAGCTTGCTTACAGCTGTCGTTTGCGTGTGAGCGTTAAGGGCGAGCTGCCGCAGGCAGGCTGTGTGGTACTCAAAGGTACGTTGGAGCGCTTGGACAGCCTGCGTAACCCCGGAGGCTTTGACGTTGCAAGCTATAACAGAGTGCAGGAGCTGGGCGGACGTTTGCGCAAGGCGCAGCTGCTAAAGATAGAACCGCAGGTTTTGTGGTGGCAGCGTTTTGCTTTGTGGAACAAAAAGCTGAGCGAACGCATAGAGGCAGCAGCCGGCGCTGAATATGGGGCGCTGCTGAGCGGCATGGTGCTTGGCGGCAGCGGCAGGCTGGATGAAGAAACACGCGAGCTGTTTACGGATAACGGGCTGGCACATCTTCTTTCTGTTTCGGGCACGCATATTGTGCTGCTCACAGGCCTGCTGCTTGCTTTGCTGCAGTGGGTGCCGCTGCCATGGCGCAAGTTTATTGTTATCACTTTGCTGATTGCCTATGCGCTGCTTTGCGGCTTGCGCCCTCCGGTGCTGCGAGCACTGGCTATGAGCAGCGTTCTGCTGCTTGGCGGCAGCGGTGCGGAGCGCGGGCGCTTGCTGTGTTTGGTGGCGGCACTGCTGTTGTGCCTGCAGCCGTTATGGCTGGCCGATATCGGTTTTCAGTTATCGTTCGGGGCGGCGGCCGGACTTTTGTGGCTGTTGCCTGCATGTCAAAGGCTGCTGCCGCAGGCTTTGCCTGCGCCGATAGGCGAAGCGGCAGCAGTTTCGTTGGCAGCACAGCTGGCTGTACTGCCGCTGGAGGTTTATTATTTTCACCAAATTTCGCTGATTGCCCTGGTAAGCAATATCGTGCTGGTGCCGGTGTTGGAAATTGCCGCGCAGATGGCACTCGTGGGCGCACTGCTGCCCGTGTGCGGTGATTATCTGTTGCAGCTTGCTGCCTGGCTTGCGGCGCAGGTGCTGACGCAGGCGCGTTTTTTTGCTGAATTGCCGTACAGCACTGTAGTTATCGGCAAGCTGCCTGCTTATTGCTTTGTAATCTATTATGCAGCGCTCTTTGTGTGGGCAGATTTTCCTTGGCTGCAATTTTGGAGTAATAGGGAGCGTCGCTGTATCCTGCTTTTGCATGCCTTGCTGCTTGCCGGGACGCTTGCTTATCAGCAGTATTGCACGCTGCCGTTAGCCTGCTATTTTCTGGACGTTGGGCAGGGGGACTGCGCTGTTATCGTCACGCCGTCGCAGCGGGTGGCAATTATTGATACCGGCGGCTTAAAAAATCTTTCGACTGCAACGCGCGTAATTACTCCGTTTTTGCGCTATCTTGGCAAGCGTGAGGCGGATATCCTGCTTTTAAGCCATTATGATTTTGACCATGTGGGTGCTGCGGCGGATTTATTGCGACAGCTGCGGGTAAAAAAGCTGCTCCTGCCTAACGAAGCACTGACGGAGGAAAGCAAAAGGGTACGGCAGGAAATTTTGGCACAGGCCGGCAGGACGCAGGTGCATGTGGTGCAGAGCGGTGAACGCTATGCGTTGGACGCTGCTGCGGAGCTTGTTTTAGTTGATGTACCGCAGCAGGCTGTGCCGGGTAACGAAGCCAGCACGTTGGCGGCGCTGCATAGCGCGCAGGGCAGCGTGCTGTTTACAGGTGACATGGGGGAAGAACGCGAGCGAGGGCTGCAGCTGCAGCAATACACTGTGCTGAAGGCAGGACACCACGGTTCGCATTACAGCAGCAGTATGGAATTTCTGGAGCAGGTGCGCCCGAGGCTGACGGTGATTTCCTGCGGGCGCGGCAACCGCTACGGCCATCCGCATCAGGAAACGCTGGAGCGTTTGCAGGCAATAGGAAGCAATGTTGTCAGAACGGATGAGCTGGGGTGCATTAAAGTTGTTTTTGACGCAGAGGGAATAAAATGCTATAGTTATGTATATCATAAAAATGTTTTTTAGGAGTGCGAATATACTCATGGACATTAAAGCAGAAGAATTGCTTGCCAAATTACAACAGCATAAACCACTGCCGCAGGCGCAGGTACTGCTTTTGTGCGGCGAGGAGGATTACTACCGCAACAGCATTATTGCCGCGCTGCCGGAATATGTTTTTGGTGATACACCGGAGGCTGACCGCGAAATAACGGTTTTTGACAAGGACACCAATTTATCGGGACTGCAGGCGGCCGTCAACAGCTATCCCTTCTTCTGCGGCAAATCGCTGATTTTCCTGAAGGACGAAAAGCTGTGGGCAGCAAAGCCTGCCAAAGCAAACAGCACTGCTGATGCTCAGGATGATACCGATTCCAAGAAAATGGAGCAGCTGGCGGCGATTGTCAGCGACGTACCGGATTATTGCCTGCTTGTAATCAGCAGTAAGAAAATGGATAAGCGGACCAAGCTGTATAAGCAGCTTAAAGCAAGTGCGCTGATTTGTCCGTGCGAGCGCATTAAGGAAAGAGAGCTTGATGACTGGCTGTATGCGCAGGCAGCAGCATACGGCGCGCATTTTACCAGAGATGCGCTGGCGGCTATCAGCGAATATATTGAGCCGGTAAAGGAAGAAATTCCCTTGGATTTGCTGCAGCAGGAAATCGGTAAGCTGGCAATTTATGCCGCAGGACGCAGAGAATGGACGGAAGAGGATGTGCTGAATGTTTTTGCACTGCTGCCCAATGCTTCCTCCTTTGCACTGACCAATTATATTATGGCAGGCAAGCTGAAGCAGTGCCTGGAGCTGTTGGCGAGCGAACGCAAGCACGGAACCTATATCCTGCCGCTCAGTGCAACCGTAGCTTTCAAGCTGCGTCAGGTGTTGCGTTATCTGGAGCTGAAGCGCAGAGGCTACGACCAGAAGGGCATTATGGATGAGTTGGGGATGCGCAGCCCATATGCCTACAGATTTTTGGAGCGCGACAGCAGGCGCTTTGATGAAAAGCGTCTGACGGAAGCTTTGCTGGGATTATCTGATATGAATATTAAGCTGCGTCAGGGCGGACGTGGCTACGAAAAGCTGGAGGAAATTCTTGTCCGCCTGCTTGCATGATATCTTATCCTCAGAAATTAAAGCTGGACAAAAGCACTTAATATCTGCTATAATAGTGAGACAGTCAACGAGGACTTTTTTGAGTAAGGAAGTAGTGTGTCCATGCTTAAAAAGGTCCTTTTCGTTTATCTTGCAGAAAATATGTAGGGAGCATTTTTCTGCAGCATGATAATTAGGGAGTATTGAGAAAGGAGGCAGCCTTATGGCTGCACTGATCATGAACAACAAAGATTTACTGTATGTAATTAAACCTGAAGAACAAAACGAAAGCACTCTGCGTGAGCTTCTGACTCTGCATCCGGAGATTCAGTTTGTATCTCTGATGGGTGTGGATTTTGCCGGTAATGATACCGATGAAAAAATCCCGATGAAGATTTTCCTCGAGGATATCGATGGCTTTTTGGCAGGCAGCGCAGCACAGACTGACGGTTCTTCCGTTGTGCTGACCGGTATCGCTACTCTGAACGATGCCCGCGTTGATATGAAGGTTGATAAAACCGTTAACTGGTTTGTTGATTATAACTATGAGCATTTTGACGCAGAAAGCGGCCGCATGATCGGTACTCTGCGCATTCCCTGCTATCTGATTCACAACGGCAATCATGTTGATTCTCGTTCTATTTTGAATGATACTCTGGCTTATGTAGAAAAAGAAATCATGGATTTGTTTGCTAAGCATCCGGTAATTGCCGGTCTGGAGCATGTAAATCCTGCTGAGATTGAAAAGTTGCTCTTCACCAGTGCTACCGAATTGGAATTTTGGGTAAAAACTCCGCGTGAAGACGCACCGCTGGAGGCTTTGAGCTCTTCTCAGGTAATGCAGGAGCAATATTGGCAGCGTACCCGCGGCAACGTGCGTACTGCATTGGAGCAGACGATTCAGACTTTGGAGCTGTACGGCCTGGAGCCTGAAATGGGCCATAAGGAATGTGGCGGCGTTAAAGGTCAGATTGACGGCGCAGGCCATATGACTCACGTTATGGAGCAGCTGGAGGTTGACTGGAAGTTCAGCAGCGGCGTTCAGACTGCAGATAACGAGCTGCTGGCGCGTATCATCGTTAAGGAAATCTTCCGTATGAACGGCCTGGAGGTTTCCTTCCAGGCTAAACCGATTCCCGGCGTTGCAGGCAGCGGTGAGCATACACATGTAGGCATTGCCGCAAAAATGAAAAACGGCAAGATCGTTAACCTGTTCTCGCCGAAGGATATGCATCAGGACTTCCTGTCCGCTATCGGCTACGGCGCTCTCATGGGCCTTTTGAAAAACTACGAGGTAACCAATCCGTTTATCTCCTGCACCATTGACTCTCTGAACCGTCTGAAACCCGGCTTTGAAGCTCCTGTCTGCATCGTTACCAGCCTTGGACTGAGCCCGGATAACCCGTCCCGTAACAGAACCATTCTTGCAGGTCTGATCCGAGATCTGGACAACGATAAAGCTACCCGTATCGAAATGCGTTCTCCAAACCCGTACACCAATACCTACATCGCCATTGCAGCCTTCTACCTGTCCTGCCTCGACGGTATTAAGGCTTGCGTAGAATCCGGCAAGGACCTGAAGGCTCTGGAAAAAGAAATTTCCAAGAAGGCCGGCGAAGAGGGCTTCTATCTGGATACCGACCGTCAATACCGTACTGAGGAAGACGTGTTTGAAGATTTCACTGCGGAAGAACGCAGCAAGCTGTTCGGCGAACCGCCTGCTACCGTTTGGGAAAATCTCGGCGCCTTTGAAAAATATCCGGAAAAGGTTGCCGTGCTCACCCAAGGCAATATCCTGAAGAAGGAATACATCGACTCCTTCATGCAGGGTGCTCTGATTCGTTGGAAAACCGAGCTTCTGACTCGTCTGATTCCGGAAAATTATCAGGCTGTTATCGATATGAAGCGCTTGCACAACCAGGAAACCTGCACCGACTGCGACCTGGCAATGTGGCGTAAAATCCAGAACCTGCGCGCTAAGCTGGCTAAGGATTCCTTCGAAGAGAAGAGCATCTTCACTGCTATCCGCAGAGCTGTTGCCGAGGGCGATTACGATACTGCTTCCAAGCTCAAGGTTGAGATGGGAGCAACTATGGAAGAGCTCAAGACTCTGTATCACGATTACAAGCAAAACATTATCGATTAATTTATTTGCTTCATGCATGGCTGCTGTACTCAAAGTGCGGCAGCCATTTTGTTTCAAGCTTATACCAAAGTGTGATTATTGAAAAAATTATCCCTAAAACTTTCCTTTCAGCTTATTTTTTTGCATGAAACTGTTGAGTTAAGCGCTGTTTTGTGGTAAAATATCAAAGATATATTGACAGTAATATTTTCTGCTGTCCGAAGAAAGGCGATGATAGCTGTGGAGCAGGTCAAGGATGTTCCTGCCTATATTCGCCAGATGTACACAGATAATCATTTTATGACTCAATTCGGTGTGCATATTGGTGAGATAAAGTGTGGCAGTGCTGAAGTCAGCATTGACGTTGATCCGGCGAAGCATTTTAATCATCGTGACATATGTCACGGCGGAGTGATGTTGGCCTTGGCAGACTCCGTTCTGGGTGTTACCGGTGCAAGCGTGGGCGCTGTAGTGGCAACTCTCAATTTCAGCATGAATTTTATCAGAGGTGTCCATGAACCGACTACATTGACGGTACGCAGCCATATTAAGCATGCCGGACATTCTACGATGGTTATCGAGGCTGAAATGACTGACAGCAAAAAGAATTTAATTGGGACGATTTTAACAACAATGTTTGTCGTCGACAGATTTAAAGAAATACCCGCCAAATGGTGAGCTTGCCTGAGTTTATTTGGAAGGGAAATGACGCGGAAGACCGCTTGATATCAAGGAGGATATGATGGATTTTGCATTAAACGAGGAACAATTAGAATTACAGGAAATGGTAAGGGAGTTTGTTGAAAAAGAAATTACTCCTTATGCTGCTGAAATGGATGCAGAAAACCATATGCGTGACGGCCTGATTGACAAGGCTAACGAAATGGGCTTGCTGAACGTTATTGTTCCGGAAGAATTAGATGGCCCCGGCCTGGACAGCATTTCTGTTGCTACTATTTATGAAGAGCTGGGCAAAGGCTGCGCAGGTGTTGCAACCTCTTTGGCTGCTAACAGCCTGGCAACTGTACCTGTTCTGCTGGCAGGCACCGACGAACAAAAGAAAATGTATTGCGATATCCTGAACAACGGCGGTCTGGCTGCTTTCGCGCTGACCGAGCCCGGTGCAGGCAGTGATGCAGGCGGCGTTTCTACCCGCGCTGTACGCAACAAGGAAGAAGGTACCTACACTCTGAACGGTACCAAAATGTTCATCACCAACGGTGGTCTGGCAGAAATCTTCCTGGTATTCGCTAACACCCGTAAAACCGGCGGTATCCGTGGTTTGACTGCTTTCATCGTTCCGAAAGACACCCCGGGCTTCTCCGTTGGCAAGAAAGAAAACAAAATGGGCATCCGTCCTTCCAATACTACCGAGCTGGTTCTGCAAGACGTTGTTATTCCTGAGTCCTATCGCGTAGGCCGCGAAGGCGAAGGCTTCCGTATTGCTATGAACACCTTAGACAGTGCTCGTCCGTTCGTTGGCGCTGTTTCCGTAGGTATCGCTCAGGCTGCTCTGGATTGCGCTGTTAAATATGCTAAAGAGCGCCGTCAGTTCGGCCAACCGATTGCTTCCTTCCAAATGGTTCAAGGCATGCTTGCTGACATGGCTATGAAGGTTGAAACCGCTCGCCTCATGGTTCAAAAGGCTTGCTGGATGCGTGACCAGGGCATGGAATTCTCCAAAGAGGCTGCTATGGCTAAATGCTATGCCGCTGACGTTGCTATGCAAGTAACCACCGACGCTGTTCAGGTAATGGGCGGCTATGGCTACACCAAAGAGTACCCTGTAGAGAAGATGATGCGTGACGCTAAAATCATGCAAATCTACGAAGGCACCAACCAAATCCAACGTCTGGTTATTGCCAACAAGCTGTTATACTAATAGCTATCATAACGAAGATAAAATTATCGAGAGCTGCTGCACTTTTGTGCGGCAGCTCTTTGTTGTTTTTATTCGTGACAATGGTTTACACGTATGCTAAAATATAAGGATAAAGAGCTTTTAAAGCATAATAAAAAGCAGAATCTTTGCCACAAATCATTTTGCTGAGAATTGGGGGGCAAATACATTGTTAGCTGATAATTTAAAGCAGGTTCAGGAGCAGATAGCGTCTGCTTTGGACAAGCGTAAAAATAAAGACCTGCTCACAGGAGATAAGGTAACGCTGGTGGCGGTGACGAAAAATCATCCGCCCGAAATTATTACAGATATCGAAGCCTTGGGCATTGCCAACGTAGGCGAAAACCGCGTGCAGGAGGCTAAGCATAAGCAGGAGGCCTTGGGTAAACACGGCTACTGGCATCTTATCGGTCATTTGCAGACAAATAAGGCGCGCCAGGCAGTTGCCTTGTTTGATTTTATTGAGTCGGTAGACAGCGAGCATTTGCTGGCTGCGGTTGATAAGGAGGCAGAACGCATCGGTAAGGTGCAGGATATCCTTTTGCAGCTGAATATTGCCCATGAGGAGCAGAAGTCCGGCCTTGATAAAGAGGATTATCTGGCGCTGCTGCCGAAGCTGCCAGAATACAAGCATGTGCGTCTGCGCGGGCTGATGGTTATTGCCCAAAAATGCGAGGATATTGAGCAGACAAGACCTGTATTTGCGGCAGGCTACCGTGCGTTCGCCCGCTTAAAGCAGCAGTATCCGCAGGCAGATATTCTGTCTATGGGTATGAGCAACGATTACACAGTTGCGATTGAAGAGGGCGCTAATATTGTGCGTGTAGGCACAGCTCTGTTCGGACAGCGTGATTATAGTCTGAAATTTTAAGACATAGATAAGGTTGGTGACGTAATGAAAATTATTGATAAAATCATGGATTCCTTAAGCCTTTACGATGATGATGACGAAATTATTGAAGAGGGAGTTGAAGAGAAGCCTGCTAAGAATGAACCTGAGCCTGCGAAGCCTAAGAAGTGTTTCTTCGGCAGCAAGGAAACACCTGCTGCTGCACCTGCAGAGGAGCCTAAGCGTGAACGTAAATCTGTTTTGAGCTTCAAGAAAAATGCTGAAAAGGATGCACCGGCTAAAAATGATAAGATGGGCAGCAAAACTATTAATATGCCGATTGCTGATAAGCTGATGACAGTTGTGCTGCTGGAGCCTGTTGATTTCAATGACTCCCCGAAGATTGCCGATTATCTGCGTGATAATCAGACGGTAGTTGTTAATTATGATAAGACAGATAATGTTGTTGCCAAGCGTATGACCGACTTTGTCAGCGGTACTGTTTATGCCATTGGCGGCAGTATGAAAAAGCTGGGACGCAACATTATCATCTGTGCTCCGAAAAACGTAGATATAGATGCTGATGACGAGCGCGAATATAACGAGAGGGGAAATAAACCATGGGAGAAATAGCAGTAAAGAAAATTGCTTTTATCGGCGGCGGCGCTATGGCCAAGGCTATTATCAAAGGTATTCTTGGCGGCGGTCTGATTGCGCCGGAAATGATTACTGTAGGTGAACCGACTGAGGCACATGCGCAAAGCCTTCGTGAAGCATATGGCGTAAATGTTACCACCGATAATAAGGAAGCAGTGAAGGATGCTGATCTGGTAATCTTTGCTGTAAAGCCTCAGGTGGCACCGGTGGCGCTGGTGCCTGAGCTGATGGCTGCCATGAAAAAGGATGCCTGGGTGCTTTCTATCATGGGCAGTGTTACGCTGGAGCAGCTGCATGCCTATGCTCCGGGGTTCCCGGTAGTCCGCACGATGCCGAACACGCCGCTGGCAGCAGGCGCCGGCATGACTGCTATCTGCTGCGATGAGGAGGTAACCGAGCCGATGAAGCAGACTGCAGCAGCAATTTTCAGCAGCTGCGGTGAAATAGAATTTGTAGATGAAAAAGCATTGCAGGCGATTACTGCTATTTCCGGCTGCGGACCGGGCTATTGCTTTGTGATTATTGATGCACTGGCTGACGCAGGTGTGCGTGCCGGTCTTCCGCGTGCACTGGCTATTAAGCTGGCTGCACAGACAATGGCAGGCAGCGGCAAGCTGTGCGTAGAAAGCGGCCTGCATCCGGCACAGCTGCGCGACCAGGTAACAAGCCCTGGCGGCACAACTATTGCCGGTATCCATGCTTTGGAAAACCATGGCGTGCGCGGTGCTTTTTATGATGCGGTGCAGGCAGTGCTGCAAAGAGATAAGGAATTACAGGGGAAATAATTTATGGCAGACAGAGAAAAAATTCTGCGTTACTTTAAAGCCGGCGGTGATGAGCAGCTGGCGGCCAAGCTGCTGGATTTAGCCGAGGGAGCCAATAAATCACGCAAGTTTCGCGTGAGCGAGTTTCTTGATCCTCATGCCTATAACGTTGCGGAAATTATTGCGGCAAACTATGAAAATGTGCGTCTGGAAAGCGACGGCGGCTTCAGTAATGCCGAAAGGGTGAAGGCTGCCTTTGTTGCTGATGATTTTTACGGCCAGCCGGATTTCGGCATGGCCTATTTTCTGGCGGCCTGGGATAAGCGCTATTATGATTTGTCGCACCGCGATATTCTGGGTGCGTTTATGGGCACGGGCTGCAAGCGCGAGGCCTTGGGCGATATAGTTTTTGTGCCCGAGGGAGCGCAGTTCGTAGTAGAAAAATCACTGGTAAATTATCTTACCGGTAATCTGACGCAGATTGGTTCTGCGCCGGTAACGCTTACGGAAATTCCCCGCGAGGAATTGCTGCAGAAGGAAGAAAAGGTTAAGCTGATTAACGCGACAGTCGCTGATTTGCGCCTTGATGCCGTGGCAGCGGCAGGCTATGGCGTAAGCCGCAGCCGTATGGCGGATGAAATCAAAAGCCTGAATGTCAAGGTAAACTGGAAAGAGGCCAAGAAGGCGGCACAGCCGGTGAACGAGGGCGATGTAATTTCCTTCCGCGGCCGTGGACGAGTAGAGATTGAGGAAATCCGCGGCACTACTAAAAAAGGACGCATCAGCGTAACGCTGAAGCGTTATATCTAGGAGGATAAACCATGCTTAATCCGGAGGATTTAAAGAAAAAAACTTTTACCAAGGGTTTTCGTGGCTATGAGGTAGAAGAGGTAGACAAGTTTCTTGCCAAGCTGATTAAGGAATACGAATACCTATATCTTGATAACCTGGAGCAGAAGGAAACTATCGAGCGCGTCAGCTCCAAGCTGGAATATTATCAGCAGATGGAGGCTACCATGCAGAGTACACTGGCTGTAGCGCAGGAAACTGCTGACGAGGTGAAGAACGCCAGTGAAAAGAAGGCGGCGCTGCTGGAGAAGGAAACGGCAGTGAAGTGCGAGCAGCAGCTGAGCGAAGCGAAGGCTGCGGCGCAGAAGCTGCACGACGATACCATGGCGCATGCCGAGGATTTGTATAATCAGACAAAGAACAAAACCGATAACATGCTGCAGGCAGCGATGGCTGAATGCAATAAGCTGCGCGAGGAGGCTAAGGCTTATGCAGATAAGCTGCGCAGCAGTGCCGAGGTAGATGCAGAAAAGCTGCGTGTTACTACGGAGGATGTCTGCAAGAAGCGTGCCAACAGTGCTGCCAGCGAGGCTAGCAAGCTGTTGGAGGACGCACGCAGCGAAGCTGGCAGAATGATGCTGGATGCAAATACTAAATATCGTAAACTGGTGGGAGATGCAGAGGAACGCAGCCGTAAAATTATTTTTGAGGCTGATGCCAAGGCTGCTATGGCCGAACAGGCTTATAACGAGCAGGTGAAAAAGGCGGCGCTGCATCGAAAAAATATGCTGCATCTGTTGGAAACGCAGGTTGAGCTGCTCAAAAACTATGCCAGTCATAACGAAGAATAGTCGGAGGCTGAATGATGATTATCTTAGTGAGGCATGGTGAAGCAACGCATCATACGCAAAGATTGACCGGCGGCTGGACGGATTCACAGCTGACCGATAAGGGAAGGGCACAGATAAAGGCAGCTGCTGTAAAGCTGGCGAGGGATTTTGCCGGACGTAATTGCAAGCTGCGGATTCTGGCAAGTGATTTGCAGCGCGCTTCCGCATCAGCGCAGATTATTGCCGAGGAGCTGGGCTTTAAGGGTGAAATAGAGCATTGCCGATTCCTGAGAGAAAAGAATAACGGCATTGCTGCCGGCATGACTGAGGAAGAGGCCAAGAAGCATTTTTGCAAGCCTGCTTCCGAGCAGGAGCTGGATCACCGTAACTATCCCGGCGGTGAAACGCGCAATGAGTTCTATCGCCGTAATGTACACGGTCTGTGGCATTGTGCGGATGTCGATAAGGAAAATCTGCTGATTGTTGCGCATAAGGGAACGATTCAGAATATTATTTTCCGTTGGCTGGGAATGGATATGCAGCAGGTGGCGGCGTTTAATTTTTCGGTTGATGTGCAGCCTGCCAGCGTAACTGTTCTGGGGATTAACAAATGGCGTGAGCATGCTGTGTTCCGCCTGAATGACGTAAGTCATCTGACGCAGGGAAAGGGCTTTGGCGTGTTTGAGTTTAAGTACGAGAAGTGAATAAGGCTGTGAATGACCGCTTGGGTGCTTTGGGAAAAGTGCTTAAGCGGTTGTTTTTATGTTCTCACTATACTAATGGCTTTTTTTGTCGTTTTATTCACCCCCCTAACGCAAAAAATAAGCAGGACAAATTTGAAGATAGTTTATCCTGCTTGCGTTTATCATATAATTTATCTGAGTAATAAGGCAGATAAATAATTGGTTGGGTAGTTACTTAACTTAATTTTGTCAACAATAATGCCAGTATTGCTGAGATAATTCTCGCGAATACAGTACTCCACCAGATCATGATCTGTCCACTTGCTCTGCATATTTCAGAAGATAAAAAATGCGTAAAGCATCAAAACTTGGTACAATAGAAGTGAAACAAACAATTAACCAAGTATGAGAGATTCATGTCTAAACTCCTAGCACAGATGCAGCAACTTTTGCAGACTGCTTGATATATTTTATTTCTTAAAATATCCTTTTTTCAACAATAAAAATGCTCCGCTTACTCTTTTTTTAGGGTAAGCGGAGCATTTTATTATTTACTGTTGAGTTCTATTGCCAAAAGTTTAATTTGTTCCTGTGCTTCTTCTTCCGTCTGGTGCATCGAAAGAATGACTGGTGCCTTAGACCAGTTAACGAAAGCCATCACATAATAATAATCTTTGTATTTGCCATCAGCAGAAAAATACCAATCACCAACATCATATACCAGATTAGTAATTGTATCGCTGTTGATGTAATCCGGCAAACGGTTCATATAATCCCAATGGTTATCATAATAATTTTCTTCCGTGCAATTATCTCCCAGTGAATGATTTGAAACAGCAAAGTCAGATGGCCAATTAGGTGCTGTAAAAGTTCTAATAAACATTATTCATTCTCCTTCCGATGTTTTCTTCTAAAATCCCAAGGCTTTTCAATTTTTTCCTGTGACCATAAGCCTTGGCGGCAGCGCTTTGCTGCTGCCTCAAATTTATCATACATTTCGCATTTATCGAAGTTCATGTGGTAATGCAGTGCCATGCCTTCCTTCAGCATTTCGGCGCTCACGTCCTTTCCTTCGCAATATACAAAAGCAACTTCACGGTTATACTTATCAATACACTTAACTTTCAAGCGGACTGTGCCTTGGCGTAACAGTTCGCTTAATTTTTTTGTTGCTTCTGTGCCAAAGGGTTGCTCTCTTCCCGGTGCATCTATCATAGCAAGGCGGATGCGGTGTGCTTCGCCTGTTGTATCGCGTACATGGATGGTGTCAGCGTCTATAATGCGTACCACATGTGCTGTATAGGTGCTGCCAGGCCTCGCCTGTGCGCTGACGATGGAGGCTATGCCGATAAGACCAAGTGCAAAGAGAAGAAAGAGAGTATAGGTGATTATTTTATAGCGCATATTATTTTCCTTTTCTATAAAGATGGGCTGCCGTACTTTGTGTACGACAGCCCATGTACCATATGATTAGTTCTTAGTATATTTTTGCTTGTATATACTGTTTA
>ULIZ01071560.1_pt1 | contig 20134 bp, 10 predicted proteins | sample 1950601 | NCBI WGS metagenome assembly ULIZ01 (sample SAMEA4835456, study PRJEB28245) | human gut metagenome | biome: gut microbiome; material: fecal sample | place: Denmark | collected 2008 | reverse complement strand
GCTAATTTTATAGTATTTACTGAATGTCCCTTTTTATGTTCTTTTCTTCAAAATAGAGTATTTCTTAGGAGTTATTCCATATTCCTTCTTGAAACACTGACCGAAATAACGCTGGTCAGCATATCCCACCTTATCACAGATTTCAGTAACCGTATATTCTGTTTTCTCCAGTAATTCTGCCGCTCGTTGCATTCGCCTTGACTTAATCCAATCACCAGGCGATAGCTCAGTTATTTCCATCATTCTCCTATACAATGTAGAACGGCTAATATTTAGTTCTGTCGCCAATTTGTCAATATTAAAATCAACATCTGTCATATTTTCCTCTATGACATTTATGACATTAGCTAAAAATTTATCATCATCCGAAGTTATAAGCACCTCATTCGGATTCATTATCAATTCCTTTCTGATATTATCTTTTATTGTTGCACGTACACTAAGCAGCTGTCTTATCCGAGTTTCCAACTGAGAAACAGTAAACGGCTTAGTCATAAAAATATCCGCTCCAACCTCATAAGCCTTCTGCTCAGTATCGTCCGAAGTAAGCGATGAAATAAACACTACAGGAATAGACGATAATGACCGACAAGCCTTTACCTCCTTACAGATATTAAACTTATAATCATCTTCTTTCACAATATCAAAAATAACTAATACAGGAGACTTAGAAGCAAGTTGCTTCACCCCTACCGATGCGGAAGCCAACATAACATTATATTCGCTTTGGAAAACAGACTTAATAAAAAGAGCCATTTCCTTATCTCCTTCATACAAGCAGATAAGAGGTAGCATATCAGAACTTACTTCAACCCGGGCATAGGCTTTGTCCTTTCCTAAAATAGGAACCAACGGCAACATGGAAACAGGCTTATCCTTATCCAATGTAACCAATTCATTTAAAGAATAATGCGACGTACCCAATAAAAGAACGATAGTATATACCTTTATACGGTCAATATCCGTGCTATCCACGAACAACTCTCCATGATGAATCTTCAAATAATCAGATGCAATTAAAAAACGGGTATCCCATTTCTTATTTTCAAGTACAATATCTCCACCTCTCACAGCAGTTATAACAAGTTTAAAACGATAATCTGAAGAATCAACCGAATATCTAATATCAATGCTTCCTCCACCGTGTGCAAACTCTACCGCATCTTCCATGATATTGTATATTGCCACCTCTATCTTTGTAACATCAACAACCATTTTTACAGATGTCACATTCCCCTCTATTGTTTCCGTTATATGTTTATTCTCAAATTCATCAAGAAATAAACGACACACCTCTTGTATAACGACTACACCATCTACTTCCGACAATTGGACATCATACTCGCCCAATGACACTTTCTTAAATTCCGATAGTCTGTTTACTTGTTCTGACAAATTAAATACATTCTTAGACATTGTTTTCAGCATCCGCTTTATATCCGTCTCCGACATCTGTTCGAAATTTTTCAATATATATTGCAGTGGGGCATAAATTAGCGTAAGAGGAACTTTCAGACCATAAGACAAATGAGTGTAATAATTCAATTTCCATTTTGACAATGCATCTCTATGCTTCAGTTTGGCACTTAAATTAAAGACTTTTGTCACTAATAACAAAATACCTATCATACCTAAGGTATATAGCATATAAGCCCACCACGTAAGCCAAGGAGCTCGCTTAACTTCTATTCGAACGGAACGTACATTATCCAGCCAAATACCTGAAGAATTTGTTGATTTCACCTTAAACACATAAACTCCCGGTTTTAAGTCAGAATAAACGGCATAATTTTTAAGCGGTTCTGTCTTTATCCAATCCTTATCATAACCATCAAGTTTATAAGCATACTCTATCTTCATGGGATCATTATAATAAAGAGATGAAAAACAGACAGATACTTGCTTATAATCATAAGCTAATGTAAGGTGTCCTGTTCGATTAACATCTTGCGCCCAGTTTATTGAATTTACTTTTGTCCTTCTTTCTGTTGCAACTTTGACATTAGATATATGAATAGTCTGTGAATCATTACTTGGTGAAAGTTCTAATGGATTAAAATAGTTGAGTCCATTCACCCCTCCAACAAAGATTTTTCCCTCTCGATTTACGGCAATACCTAAAATATACCAAGTTTTTGCAATAGGTTGGTTGGCATTCAACTCGTAGTACACCACTAAATCTTCAAAATTTATCTTGTAAATGCCATGCAAACCTACAGCCCAAATATTTTCCATTTTGTCTTGAATAATACCTCCGATATATGGGTTCTTACGTGAATACGGGAAATTAATGGCCTGAAACTTATCAGTTTCGCTATTCAAACGATACAAACCGTTGGATGTACCTGCCCATAATCTTTTCTGATGATCAATATATAAAGCCGTAATCCATGACTCACTAAACTCTGACTTCGGATATAGCTTCGTACTTATCACTTCTAGATTTTCATTTAATGTCATACAATACAAACCACGGTTATCTGAAGCCAACCAAAGATTTCCTTGTCCGTCACGACACAAAGCCCGATGTTTATCTTTTATTTTTTCCGGAAACTTTAAACGTCTGAACTTACCATCGACCGCATGGATATATCCTACTCCACCTTCCGAAAATGCCAACCAAATATTATTTTGCGTATCCTTAAACACAGAACGCACATAACGCATACCATATTGGTCTAATGTTCTATTTAAAGACAAGTCATCCCTAAAAGTTTTTTTCTTTAAATCAAAAAACTTAATATTATTTTTAGTACTTATCAGAAATAAATGCTTATCAATCCGTGTAATACACTGCATTTTATTACCGGCCATTAAATCGTTCACATTCCGATCATCTATATATTTCTCAATAAAATAGTCATCTTTTGATTTCCATAAAACTCTGTTTATTCCATTCGATGTAGCCAACCATAAATCATTATATTCATCGCAATAAATAGATGATATAATATTACTTGAGAGCGTGTTTCGCTCACTATTTACATGCCGAATTAAATGAAAGTTAGAGTTCTCCTCTCCATATAGATACAATCCATCTAAAGTACAAAGCCAAACTCGTGACATCTTATCTCTAAACATTGCATTAACTGTATTCTTCAATTCATCATCTCCACTACGATCGACATAAAGCTTACCTTTTGACTCTAACTGCCCACCATCTCCCACGCCATATATAGATATTCCATAGCCACGGGTTCCTATCCATATCTGTTCATTAACTTCAAGAAAAGAGATAACCTCATGATTATACGTTATATGCTTTTGTTTTAAAAGTGAAGCCGAAAAGTTTTCGCAATCCAATTCTCCGCACAAAACCTCTTCTCCCTTACACATCCATAATCGGTTATGACTATCAATAAACAGCTTTACTATTTTATGACCGCTATAGTACGTTTTCTTCTCACCAACAGACCTATTCTCTATTCTTATACAAACAAGTCCCGCTTCCGTACCCAACAGCAAGTCTCTATCATTAAATACCTCCAAACAAGTAACGTGATTACTTAAATTTTCGCTATAAATAGGAATTTTTTGTAATAACGACCACTGTCTATCAAATAGAAAAACATCTCGATCTGTAGCAACTACACACAAATCGCTTACTTGACTATAAGCAATAATATTTCTCGACTTTAGAATAGGTGAACACAACAAGCAATCCCCCTTCGAATTACTGCGCACATAAAGTCCCTCATTAGTTCCTATATATAAAGAACCTTTATCACTATACAAAAAGTTTACGTATGGACGACTAGACATTGAAAAGTCAAAAGATAAAAGTTCATATCCATCAAAATAAAAAATTCCACTATCTGACCCTAGCCATATTGCTCCTATTGAATCTTGAGATACAGATGTCAATGTGTTAAAAGGCTGTTCATCCTTAAAATCGAAATGCTTTATAACTTGAGCTGAACTATCTGTAGCCAACCATAAAATTAACAACATGCATATAATATATCGACAATAAGCTGTCAAACTACAATAGTTTTTTTTCATAAAGAATAAAGGTTACTCTATTTTAATACTTCTCCAGATACAACATAAGACGTGTTTCTTGTTGTAAATATAGTGTTTTTTTCTACCTCTTATCTATATGCTGCCATAAAAAAGTAGAAAATCCAATACTTCTAATTGAGTAGAGTTTTGATCATTATCTAAGAGTTTCTAACAAAGAAAATTCATTTTCAATTTATTAATCGTATAAGAGTTCAATCTTTTACATGAAAAATGTTTTGTAGGCTTTATCATTATGAAAAAGTAGCCGTACAGATGAATTTTACCGAGAACATGAACAAAATATCGACCATTTTATACGGTCTACATCGTATAAAATGGTCGATAAATGATTAATAATGGCCGATAAAGTCATACGCTACTTATGTAAGACCTGTTATTTACAAAAAAAACGTACAAGCGGCATTTAAACCCTTGTACGTCTTTTCTATTTTAGAAAGGTCTTTCAAGAAGACCTTTTATTATTCTTCCATATCACTGGCTTCCTTAACTATTTCGTCGGGAACCTTGTCGCAACGCTCGTAGCGGAATACATCGCCTTCGTCGTTCTTGGATGTCCAAATCATTGAACCGCTCTTGAACAAATCGCGCACTATGTACTGCTGATTCCAGTCGCCTACACCATTATCGTAAGTACCGCCTACAATGTAACCCAAGTACGGATCCTGCTTTATGAAGAAGGAACCTGTGGTATGTACTGCATACATACTGTTCAAGTTATCGTACATCTCCATAGTGTTATCACGACGATGGAAAATGACATAACAATAAGTACCTTCCTGCATAGGCTGTCCGTTGTTCCACTCCGTCATCTTCCATACTCCGTCAAGATTGGCAGGAGTAACTGGCAGAGCCTTTTCTACGATAATATCATCATCGCTGCTGCAAGCTGTGAAACCTACAGTAAGGAGCGCTACTACCAACAGGCTGAAAAGTTTGATTAAATGTTTCATATTCTATAGTTCTTTCTGTTCTTATTATTTCATAATTACTGATTTCTATTCACTACAACCGTAATCGTTCTGTCGCTCGGTTTAGCGTCTACCCCTTCCAGTATTATCGGGAAGGTGAAGTCGGACTTCATAGCAGGCGGAATCTTGTCTACCACAAGCGTGATAACCAAGTCGGCTTCTTCGCCCGGCTGAATTACCGCCGGCTCTGTTCTTACATCGGCGTACTGCGGAAGAACAAGGCTTGAAATACGCAAAGGCTTCTTGCCGCTATTGCCGCAAAGTATTCTCGCTTCTGGCTTCTTGCCTGCTTTCAACTCGCTGAATGTTACCTTTGATTGCTTCAACCGCAGGTCGCCCATCTTATATTTGAAGCGATACCAAATGTCGGCGCTTGGAAGTACCATTCCACGTAATCCGATTTTAGCGACCGGTTCCGTTCCGGCATCCTTCAGGTAAACGAAAGCACGGGTATCGATTGTACCGGGATATCCGTTGGGAGTAAACGTAAGCTGAATTTTGCAACTGTCGCCCGGCTGCAACTTCATCTTGCTGACACCATACTTGGTACATCCGCAAGTGGTCTGTACGCGCGAAATCTCTTGCACGCAGTCACTAACGTTTCTCGCCACAAACGAATAAGTACGTGGCGCATCGTCCTCGGTCATCGTACCGGCATCTATGAGCTGACAGTCAAACTTGAGCTGCTGCGCCCAAGTATGACCCAAGCCCATCAGGCTGAGAACGATAAGGATTATAGTGAATCTCTTTTTCATCTCAGTAATTACCGTTTTAGATTACATCCAACCGTTATTGTTGGCAGCCTTACGTACAATGACAGTCACAGTCTGCTGCTTTCCACCAACTGATACGGTCAGCGTTGTGCTGCCTACTGCCAGACCTTTTACGGTCAAGGTAGTACCTGTGATAGTAGCAGAAGCTACGTTACCATCGGCTACAGAGCAAGTATAACCCGATTCCGCACCTTCGAAATATGAAGGAAGATTCAGAGTTGTAGCTTTTTCGAGACCGATGTAAACGTTAGGCAACTTCATGTCAGAACTGTTCTCCTTATTCTTGATGTTATTCAATAGCTGAACTGCATCAATCAAACCAGTACCCATCTTACCGATGTACTTAGACAGATTTACAATTTCAGGAGAAGCTCCTACTGTAGTATGATTCATATAATAAGTCTTGGTAGCGCCACCTATATAGTAGCCATCCAGATCTTTAACCGATCTCTTCATCAGGCTTACGAAGTCGGCCGCACGGTAGTGACGGTGCTGCTTAACTGCGTACGACAAGCCAAGAGCTGCTACACCCGATACGTGAGGACAAGCCATTGAAGTACCTTCCATGTAACCATAAGCAGGCTTACCGTTCTGAATCATAGTAGAAAGGATTGCACCCTTCTGCTCGGTAGTTTCTGCCCAAAACTCATCTTCTGCCTCGCCTATCTTACCGTAATATTCCAAGTCGCCGCCCGGAGCGCTCAAAGTAACGAGTGTACCGTAGTCTGTATAGCAAGCAGGAGTAAAGTCGGCTGCTACAGAAGATACGCATACACACTTAGAGTAAGCTCCCGGAAAAGCCGGATTGCCTGCATACTCGTTACCGGCAGCGAAGATAGCGATACCGCCATCGATAACTCCGTTAGGAGAACCTGCGTGATTGATAAAATAATCGAGCGCTTCTTTTTCCAATGGATAAGTCTCAGCCCATTCCTTTTCGGTTGCAGGACCCGGAGTATATCCGTTGATGATGCTCGACTCAGAAGAGTTGTAACCCCAGCTACACTGAAGAATAACCGCTCCGTTATCGGCAGCATATTTGATAGCTCTCGCCTCGCCTGCCAATGTTACGCTGTTCTCGCCAGAGAATACCTGACAAGACATAATCTTAACACCAGAGTTAGGAGTTCCGTCGCCACCTGCTACACCACAAACACCGATTCCGTTGCCATTTACTGCAGCTACGGTTCCGGCTACGTGAGTACCGTGACCTGTATCGTTAGAGTCTGTCCAAGTGATATCACCGCTATCAGTAACGAAGTTATAACCGTGGAGGTCGCCTTCGTATCCGTTGCCGTCGCCATCGGTCTGAGCGCCTTGCACGCTTTCGCCCGGATTACACCACATATTGGCAGCCAAGTCAGGGTGAGTATACATCACACCTTCATCGAGCACAGCTACGATGATAGAAGGATCGCCAGTACAAGTCTTCCATGCTTCTACAGCGTTAACGTCGCAACCAGCCTTAGCACCAGCTTGGTTCTTGTTAAGGTTCTCGAAACCATAATTTCCGGCACCCAAGTTGTTGTAGTGCCACTGATGAGACAAGCCCGGATCATTAGGAGTACCTTCGGCTATAGCGCGAGATGCCGCTTTAGCCTTTAGTGCTTCTTCATTAAGATAGATACGTTTGCTGTCGGTTTTATAAGCACGCTTAATGCGGCCGTTAGTCTGCACCTTAGAGATTTCGCCCAACTGTTTGAGGCGTTCAGCGGCAGCTTTCAGGTCGGCACCCTTATTAAATTTAACGGTGTACCACAGGTGAAGACCAGCTTCGCGGGTACGAGCCTCTGTTTTGACGTCTACAGGGAACACACGTGTGAAACTGTAGCTACCCAAAATGTCGAGTACCTCGTCGGTAGAAGGAATTCCCGAACGGGAAGCCATACCAGAACGAGACTTACTCAACTGCGCTTGGTCTAAGATATCGCTCATCTCCGGGCTGAACTTAATCAGCAACTCACCAGCTTCTGCATCTGCAGGGATGATGACTTCTGAATTGCCTTCGGAAGAGCCGAGGCTCGACAGGTTGTCTGTACAACCTGCCAAAGCCAAAGCGACCATTGGTATATAGAATAACTCTTTCTTCATTGTTTAGTTCTATATTTTTAGAATTTATCTTTTTACTTGTTTTAGTAACGTATTCATTATCTCTTGTACATGGCCATAACAGAAGTTTCTTCTACATCGCCTGCTGCTACGTATGCACGGTAGTAAAGCGGATAAGCTACACCTGGAACATTCCACTGTGTACCAGGATCGGATGTTCCGTAGTAGTAGTTGAGGCTGAAGCTTTCTTCTGTCATGTTAGAGAAGCCTACGGCCTGACCAGTACTGTTCTTACCGCGTGGCTGCTGATTGAATACCATGATAGCCGGACTCCATTCTACCAAGTGCGGGTGGAAAAGAATCCACTTAGGCACATCGCCAGTGAAGAAGTTCAAGTTGACAGAGAAGCGGCGGCAGTTAGGCAACACGCGTGGCACATCAGGAGGACAAACCTCTTCGCATACTACAGAACCGTCTTTGTGCTTGCAGGTTACAGGATTATCCCAGCCTGAGAGCAACCACTTACATGTATCGCCCACCAACTTATCACGGTAATCTGCCTTGTCTTCAGAGAAGTCGGCTCTGCTGTAGCGAGTAGCCTTGCCAGCAGCTTCGAGAGCGTCAGTCATTTCTTTATCGGTAGGAAGCTCGCCTTCCAAGAAGCAGTAAGACAATTCCAATACGTTCAGTTTTTCCCAAGTGAGGAGCTTCAAGAGTGCCTGACGATCGGCTGTACCTGCGCTTACTTTACCATAAAGACCGATAGTGTTGTTATTGTAAACATAGTCGCCATCACCGTTCTTATTTAATGTAGACAAGTCGATAATCACATCGTTACGACGCTGTGCGTAGAATGTGAAGTTACGCAATTTCGGGAAGTTGGTTTCATTAATTACGTTGGTAATGTCGGACAACTTATTGAAGTTGTTACTTACCAAGTTGAGCGATTCAAGGCTCTGTCCCAACTTAGCGAAGTTAGCAGGCAACTTAGTCATACCGTAAGCTTGAACAATCAAGTTCTTGAGGTACTTCAATTCGCAGATTTCCTCGCCCAACTCTACTTCACGAATCTGGTTATTTTCGTTAGAAGCAAGAGAGAATGTCTCAAGGAACTTCAGGTTACGCACTTCCTTAGGAAGTTTTTCGCCAGTCTTCAAGTTGAACATGCTGAACTTAACCGAACGAACACGGCCCAAAGCTTCGGGATGCTCCTTAACGAAGGCATCGGTAGACTCCCATAGGCTTACGCTACTCCAGTTACGCATATTGTCGCTGGTATCGAAGGTAGCCATGCAACCCAACTTCTGGTTAATCATGATGATAGACAATGAGTCTCCGGCACGATTATCTTCAATCTTAAGAGCTGGTTTCTGACGTACAGTCAAAACAACTTCTCCAGTAGGATTGCCGTTAGTATCGACTAACTGATCTTCTGCGTTGGCAGGAACCAAGTGTACCTTAGCCACACGGGTTACAGGCACGATATTCATAGCCCAACGGAACTTGAAGTTAACGCTACGTGGACGGTACTTCTTATCTAAAACAATACCCAAGTTAGTACCAACCAACTTGTTTTCGTCCTTACTGTTCAAGAGCCAGCCTTCGAGTTCCTTTGTGTTGTCGGCTTTCTCTTCTTCAGTCAAATCGCCTTCGTAAGAATACTCTATTTTACCAATCTTACATTCTACGTTGGCAGAGATTACGCTCTGGAAAGAACGGTTGTCGTAAGAATCAGTATTCTCAATTTCTACGGTAGGCTCTTTCAAGAAAATCTGCTTGCCATAACCAAACTGAGTAACTGTAAGCTTGCAGCGCTGACCGTTGGCACCCACGAATTGAAGTTCGGTGCTACGGAGCGTGTTAGAAAGAGTAGAATCTACCTTGATGGTACCCTCTACAGAACCCACGCCATTGGCAGGCGAAAGCATCAGCCAAGGTTCAGAGGTGTTTGCCACCCAGTCTTGTGAGGCTAAAACGGCAATCGACTCTGTACCGCCCTGGGGACCTATTTCTATTTCTTGCTTGTCAAGGGCAAGGCCTCCGGGGATTTCGATACCGTCATCATCGCTGCAGGCTGTAAAAAGCCCTGCAGCAAGAACGATACCTAATGTCAATTTATTAATATATTTCATTTTACAACTTTCTTATTGGGTTTAATTTTCAAGATCCAAAGCATCGCAACCGCGGATATCCTGAGTCTTATCGTAGAACAACATGTACATACCAGCCTTGATGTACGGACAAACGCTTGTTACATCGATAGAGATGTTAGGATTGTCGGCAATGTTCACGATGTACAGGTGCGAAGTCAATGTTTCTTCTACCTTACGGATATCGTTAGAACCAATCTGGAACTGAATCAAGCTTGGACAAGTAGTGATTCCTGTAGGCCAAGTACGCAGACAACGCTGGTCGGTAACCTCATCGCGCTGATGGTTGATGGCAAACGCGCGGAGGTTGGCGCTGTTCAACGGCTGTGTAGGTACCTCACTGAAGCAGTTATAGCTCAAGTCCATATTGGTAATGTACGGCAATGTAGTTGAGCGGAAGTCATCAGACAGAGAAGTCAGCTTGTTGAATCGGAAGTCGATTACCTGCAAAATATGAGCATTCTTTCCTTTGATTGATCCCTTAGGAATAATACGCATCTGGTTACCACTCAAGTCGAGCGTAGTGATAGGAGAACCTGCAGCAAACAATTCTGAAGGGAACTTCTCTATCTTGTTGTTCGACAAGCTGATTGAAGCGGCATTAATACCTTTATATGTACCATTGCTATTATCTACGCCTGTAATCTCATTATAAGAGAAGTCTACAGAACCCATCTGACGGACAGAGCTTGCATCGAAGATGTTAGGTATCTTAGTCAGTTTGTTGTGAGCGAATGTCAGACTTTCTACGTCGTCGGTAAACGCACAGAGATTGGCAGGGATTTCTTCAATCTGGTTGTTGTTCAGATAAAGAGATGACAAAGACACTCCTGTTCCGAACGGATGCAACTTCTTGATATTGTTATAAGCCAAGTCGAGCAATCCGAGGTTAACCATCTTGCTAAGAGCAGATGATTCTGGGAACTCTTCCAAGTTGTTGTAGCTCATATAAAGAATCTGAACAGTCTTACCTGTCTTTTCTTCTGCCAAACGAGTCCAGTCGGCTCTCAGCTGATTTGCAGATATACCTTTGCATCGTGCCAAGTTCATTGCCTGCAAAGCCGGAAGGTTATAATAGAACTCCGGCAAGCGAGAGATCTTAGGACAGTTATAAAGTTCGATATCGGTAAGGTTAGTCATGTTATCCCATGCTTCTTCTGTAAATTCTTCAGCAAACTTGCCGTAAGTAGCATCGTCTGCATTATAGAACTTAGCACAAACCTCATCAGAAGTGATAGATGAGTTACCGATGTAGAACTGCTGCAATTTAGTAAGACGATAAATAGCCTTTGACACGCCTGTAATACGGTTAGTTAATGTTCCAATCTGAGCATCTTTCAAGTTGATGCGTCCGTCTTTCTTGATTCTGTTCTTTGCTTCAACCTTAGGATCTGAATTAAAGCTTTCTACAATCATTTCAGACATAAAGGCACGAGGGTCGTATTTCAAGAACTTGTTTTCGTAGTCGTGACGCATTGCGTTCTTCTTGGCAGCATCCAGATTAGCGGCGCTGTAATCATTGAAGATGTTAGCACCAATCTTTTCGTCGTGCGAACCAAGGTTGAATACCTGAAGTTCAGTAAGCTGACCGATAGCGTCGGGCACAATACCTTTTGCACCGAAACCTGCGATAACGAGACCGATTACACGTCCGTTGCTGTTAAGAGTAACACCCGGCTGTTCTCCCCACATATCGAGTTCCTTGTTGAAGTTCCAGTTAGCGCCCTTGAAAGTAGCGTCACCATAGAAGCTCCAGTCTTTACCGCTCAGTGATTCCCAAATAGCCTTCAATGCTTCATAGTCTTTGATATATTCTTTAGTCTTAGAGAGCAATACAGGCACCTGAGCGTCGTCAGTAAACTGATTATCCTTAACGATGAATGATTTACCGTTTACCGGCTGAGTTTCGTACTTAGTCTTAACCGCACCAGTCTTACCGTATGTAGTATAAGATGTAACCTGATAAGTACCGGCAGGAAGCCATACAGTAGTGTCGCAATATGCGGTACCTATCTGCATATACTTATCGTTAGCGTTATCCGGGTTCTGATGCTCTTCGCTCATTTCTTTATACTTCACCTTCATGTTAGGGAAAGTAAAGGTTTCGCGAGTAAAGAGGTTAGTTACGTTTACGTCAATCAAACGGATGTTAGAGAAAAGATACTCACCCTCACCGGCGCGAGACTTCTGCCACTCTTTCACAAGATTGAACTTAACCTTACCACGCTCTACAGCCGAAACTGTAAGATTCTGTACAGTCATACCGCCACCTATTACATTGAAGGTGTTATCAGCAGAAGATGCCAGCAACTCCTCGTCTACAGCGTCATACAGATAGAAACCGATGACGGTGTAAGTACCAGATGTAAGTTGCAGTTTATCACTTCTCAAACCGTACTCTGCATTATCTGCATTATAAGAATTGAGCACCAATGTCTGAGATACAGTAGTACCGTTATGCTCCATAACAACCTTGATTTTCTTGGCATCATCCAATTTCTCAAGTTTGTCTATGGCAGCGGCACGCGATTCGCTCGACGAAGCTTTCTTGATGAGCTTGAACTGCACATATCCGTATGTGTTGTCCCATCCCTCATTGTCATCGTCAGAGCAGCTTGTCACTACCATGGTAAACGCAGCTACCAGGAGCAACAAAAATGCCTTGCTATATTTTTCGAATATCTTCATTATTTCTTAATGCTTCTAAATCCCATATTAGTAATAAAGACTACACGTTGGCAAACGAAATTTGCATCATTAAAGCCAACCATGATAGGAAATGTAAGTCCATCAGTTGGGAAACCGATATAAACACCCTTTTCATCCTGACCTACCTCAGCACCTTCTACCGGATTACCTGTACCATCACCAATAATATATGATCCGTTTAATTCTGTCGGATTCCAACCATCTATCTGCGGATAGATACATACGTAACCACCATAAACTGTAGCTTCGAATACATCTTTTCCTGTATAACTAAAGAGGCCTTCAGCATACATTTTAAATTCTTCGTTTTCTGTCAAAGCGCAATTCATATCCATGCCCATGCTTGTTACAAGAGGAAGCTGAACTTCTGCTCCACCATTGCTCTTTTCTTTCTGAACGATGTTCATCAAGAAGTAACGGTCGTAATCGCTCTTAACGGTAGTGAAGTCTTCTTCCAACATATCGTCAGTTCCGTTTCCTAAGCTTTCGAATACGCTTTGTGGCAAAGCATAAACAAAGAATTCACGGCTACCGCTAGCCAAAGGAGCTACAGTAAGCTTCATGTCTCCCTTTTCGCCTTGCAGCTGAACAGCACCCACCATGTCTTCTCTCAACCCCCAATCGCTTGTTTCGAACACTACCAACTGGTATGCGTCGTTCAATGTAGAAAGTTTGAACGGAACGAATTTGTTGAATGTGAAAGCGTTTGTAGCGTCATTATTCAGGCTTGAACCATTCTGAGTATATACCGCACCATCCATAGATACATTCCATACAGCCCACTGATTAGAAGTAGGATAAGTGATATCCATAATATCAGCTGTCATACCGTCGAATATAACAGGTACTGTTACGGCAGCCTTACCATCTTCAGAAGTGAATGTGATAGTATAGTTGTCATCCTTAGCTACAGCGTACTTAGCGCTAAGGCCAGCGTTTTCCTTGAAAGCTAAACCGCCTTCGGCTTCCTTGTTAGGTGTACCTACCATGAAACCACCTTCAATGTCAACCCATGCCGGAGTGTTAGTAACTGCGAAACGATAGTTAGACTTTACATAGAATTTGTTGTAGATAGGCTGACCAGCGATATTCTTGTAACCTACAGTAAGACCTGTTTTAGTAACGTCGATTTCTTCATTTTCAGAAGTCTTAACGTATACCTTCAATTCATAGCCTGCAGCCGAACGGCTAACTTCGGCAATAGATATTTTCTGACCACCCATAGTAAGGTACAACTGAGCCACGCTCATATCCTTGCTTTCTTCGTCGGCAGTAAGTTTAACCTTTACAGTCTGCTTACCTGCAGCACCGTTAAGTACGAATGCGGTATTGTCGCCCTGTACCAACTTACACCAAATGGCAGAAGAAGAAAGGCTCCAGTTCATGTTGGCATCGAAAGTGAAATCCAGCTCGTCGCCAGCAGCACCTGCGATAGTCTGCACCTGTGGGAACACAGGAGTTAAGGCATCGTCGTCATCGCTAGAGCAAGCGGTGAACACGCTCACTGAAACCAGCGCCATAAGTACGAGCCAATATTTTGAAATCAATGTTTTCATATTGCTTAGTTATAATTTTAAAATCCTTGTTCTTTTAATTTCTCTGCTTCAGCATCGCTAATCCATTCAAACATGGTAATGAAGACACCTACATTACCGAAGCTAGAGCCATCCTTATTATCCACGCTCATACTTACATACTGGAACACGTAGTTCTGGCAAGTATTATAATAAGAGGTGTAAACAGAAGGCTGACTGATGCGCAACTTGCCGTCGCCATAGATGGTACCGAACGCCTCGCCTGTAGGACCGGCTATCTGATCATCCATCTCAACCTTGGGTTCCAACGGGTTATTGGTGTTGAACTTCAGCTTAAGGTTATATCCCTTATAGTATACATCCTTAAGAAGCACTGTGTTCTCCTCTCCTTCTACCACTTCGGTCTTGATCAAACGGTTTTTTACGTTATTCAAGTATTGGCTGTAGAATGTAGAAGTAGCCACACACCATCCTGAGAAATTGTGAATATCGAAAGGACAAGACTTCTGCATCACCACGTGAGCATAGTCTTTATAAAGGTCAGTCCAATTATACTTCTGTGGAACCACCAACTTAAGGGTGACACCCAGCGAGTCGGTCTTACCGATATTGTCATAGATACCCTGCATCTGCACGTTTCCTACCATCTCTCCCGCCTTGATGGTGACGGTGTTATTGAGCAAACGGTAGTGTGTGCCTTCTACGGCATTGCTCTGCTTGTCTATAACCTCTACCGCAAAGGTACGGTCGTAGTCAACTTTCTCGGTAGCCGATACAGGAACATTATAAATTTCATTAGATTCCTGCACAGCGTACTGATAGAGCGTATCAGAGAACATGATATGACTCGGACCAGAATATTTGGTATAATCTTGCGAACAGCTCGCAAGAGCGATGAGTGCGGCCGAAGCCGACAAACATCTCATCATAATTTTCTTCATGATCGTCTCTTTATTAATAATCTGTTATTTATTACTTTCATTAGGTTCTATTTGTGAACCCGGAGATTCCAACTCATGCTGCGGTATAGGCCATACAAAGAGAGGATCATCCTTTTCTACCTTCAGGTTACTCTGTACGAAGTTAGCCGCCGGCTGGTCTGCAACCTTACGTTCAAATCCCTTGTGCCAACGCTTCAAGTCGTTCAGACGGAAACCTTCCATATAGAGTTCCTTGACACGTTCTGCCGCGATAACATCCATAGCGTTGCTTTCACTAAGAGTAGTGTTACCACCGTATGTAGAGTAACGAGCCTGACGGATAGTTGTGATATCCTTACCTGCCTTGCCGTAGTCTTTCTTCATGGCGTATGCCTCGGCACGAATCAGGTACTGCTCTGAAAGACGGAATACTGTAGGCTGATGCACATGCAGGATGTTGTTGTTCAAGAAATCAGAGTCACCGAAGTACTTGCTGAGCAAAGGCCACTGCAAACCGTGTTCGTAACCTGTAACACGAGTTTTGAAGATAGCTGTAGGACGAAGGTCGTTAGCCTCGTATGAGTTGATTACCCATTTAGCAGGCACATAGTCGGGACGATAAGTCACGAAGTTGAAGTTATCGAAGATGGTTCCGAGTGCACCACCGTAGCTATTTACGGTAAAGCCAACCTTCCAGATACCTTCTGTAGAGTTACCAGCTGTCCACTGATACTGATAGAGACTTACGTTACCAATCTTCTGAGAGAAGCTTGCCAATATATAACGCTTGCTATTGATAACCTTCGATGCATACTTGATAGCGTCATCCCAGCGGTGCATATATAATGATACGCGCGCGCGAAGAGCGTGACAAGCATATTCGTTGAAGTAGATTTCATCGTAAAGATTGCCTGTAAAGTCCTCGTCTACCTTCATATATTCGGCAGCTATTTCCAAGTCTTTCAATACAAACTCGTACGATTCCTTCAGGCTGGCACGCTTCTGCGGCTCATTGCCCCAATAGTGTTCGGTGATAACCACACCGAATTCTTTCTCAGCCTGTTCGTCGCTATCGTAAGCCTTGCAGAAACATTTGATAAGTTCTGAATAAGCCAAGGCACGCGCAAAACGAGCCTCGCCCTGATATTGCTCCAACTTATCGAGCAAATCGTCATCGTTAGTGTCAGCCTTAACCTTCTCAACATTGTCGAGCAGGAAGTTAGCTGTATTGATTACACCGTAAAGGGCTGCATATACCGACTCAATCTCAGGGTTGGTAGCCTTAATATCTTTCCAACGATAGATATCACCGTAGGTATTAGAGTAACCTTTAACACAGTATACAAAGTCTGCTTGCAAATCGGGTAAGATAGTAAGATGACCTGAGTACAAGGCGCTACTCTTAAAACTGTCGTAAAGACCTATAACCAACTTGTCGATATCGTCTACCGTGTTGATAGCTTGGTCCATGCGGATAGAATCCTCTGGATACTTGTCAAGACACGAAGAGAGAGACAAGAGTAAGCCTGCCGACAGAATGTATGTCTTTATATTCTTTATATTCATTTTTTTAATCTCCTTTCTTTGTTTAGAATGACACTTCTACACCCATAGTAAACTGACGTGATGCAGGATACTGTGCCTGGTAAACATTCGATGAAACTTCTGGGTCGAGACCGTTGAAGCCTGTAACGGTGAAGAGATTCTGAGCCTGTCCGAAGATACGAACCGAAGAGAAGAAGTTGCTCTTACGCAAAACTCTTTGTGGCAACGAGTACGACAAGCTAAGGTTCTTCATACGCAAGAAAGAAGCGTTCTCTAAGTAACGGTCGTCCAGCTGATTAATCTCACCCCAACGAGGGATATCAGTGATGTCTCCCGGATTTTTCCAACGATCGTACAGCAAACGGTTAGACTGGTTATAAGCAGTACCGAATGTCACACCGCTTTCTTCGAAGAAACGGTCGTTGTTGATAACGTAGCGTTTACCAATCCAGCTGAACTGAGCCGACAACTGCAAGCCCTTCCAACGGAGGCTGGTACCGAAACCACCCATCCAAGGTGCGTCGTAAGTCTTGCCAGTCATAACTTTGTCGCCTTCGCGGAACTCGTTAGTAACGTTTCCGTCCTTGTCGTACCAAAGCTGTTCACCGTTAGCCGGGTTAACGCCTGCGTAACGGTTCAGGTAGAACTCGCTTACAGAGTGACCTACTACATATTTCAAACCGGTAGTAGAGTTCACGTATTCTGTTACACCATTATATAATTCTTTCAAACGGTTGCAGTTGTAAGACACATTGGCACTTACATTCCAAGTAAAGTCGTCTGTACGAACCACATCACCGTCTGCGCTCAACTCGATACCCTGGTTGCTCATCACACCCACGTTCTTCCAGCGATAACCTTCGCCAGTTACGGTATACGATTCGGGCACACGCATCAACATGTTCGAAGTACGCTTGTAGTATGCCTCTACGCTGAAGTTGATACGATCGATAAATCCAAGACGCAAAGCGAAGTTGCTTGCCCAAGTAGACTCCCAACCCAATTCTTCGTTACCGCTCTGTGCAGGATAAAGACCGGCTACACCATCATAACTAGCGTCACCGCTCACCAAAGCCAAGTGGTAGTAGTTAGGAATTTCAGAGTTACCCGAAGTACCTGTACTCAACGCCAACTGAGCGTTGGTAAGCCATTCATACTTCTCAAGCATTTCAGTCTTCTTCATATTCCACATGAAACCTACCGACCAGAATGTACCCCAACGATGGTCTTTACCAAATCTTGATGAAGCATCGGTACGGAGAGAGAAATCAGCGAAATACTTCTCCTTATAATTATACTCGCCACGCATAAAGAATGACATGTAAGAATAGTCGGAAGAAGAATCCGACCAACGGCTGGCGCGTGTACCCGATGATACGTTAGTCAGCAAGTCATTGTTCTGTCCGCGAGAATATACGTTAAATCCTTCAGAGTGATAGTTTACAGCTTCCTGACCCAACATCACATTGAAAGAATGAACATCTTTCAGAGAGAAACGATAATTGGCGGTAGTAGTCTCTGTCAAACTAAGCATATCACTGCTCTGACGAGCCGCAAGACCCTGTCCGTTGTTTGAAGAAAGACTCGGGAAAGACTGCATAAATGCTGTAGAGTGATTGAAATCGGCACCGAACTGAGTACGGATAGTCAAGTTTTCTATAGGATAAATCTCAGCATATACGGTAGACAACACCTTATATTTCTTATTCTTTATAGGATTCTTGTCCATGTAAACGATAGGGTTCTCGCTAGTACCCGCCCAATTACCGGCAGCAAGCGAAGCCAAACTACCATCCGACGCGTACGGATTCCAGTAAGGAAGCATGAAACGACAAGCAGAAATCGGAGTAACGGTAGTATAAGAACCGTCATCGGCCTGCTGTGCCTCTTCGTACACTGCCATGGTGTTAGCGCCCACCTTCAACCAGTTGCTTGCCTTCACGTCAGCGTTGGCACGCATGTTATAACGGCGGAAAGTAGAATTCTGAGCGATACCGTCCTGATCATAAAAGCCCCCAGAAACATAATAGTTCAAACGATCGGTAGCACGGTTAATAGAAAGTTCGTAGTTCTGCAGCGGAGCGGCATCGTTAAATACTTCGTCAAGCCAATTAACGTTCACTCTCGACAAGAGGTTATAGTCTTTACCTGCATCCAGCCCTACTTCCTTCTCAAACTGAATACGCTCAGCGGTGTTCATCATCTTCCAGTTAGTCTGCGCCAACTGTGAGAAACCATACTGTGCGCGAAGTGTCACCTTAGCCTTATCCATAGCAAGACCACGCTTAGATGTAATAACGATTACACCGTTGGCAGCACGAGCACCATAGATAGAAGTAGACGACGCATCCTTCAATACAGAGATAGACTCGATATCGTTAGGGCTTAAAGTATTAAAGTCCGAGCTTGAGATGGGCACACCGTCCAGGATGAACAGAGGCGACTTACCAGAGTTGATAGAGTTAGTACCTCGAATTTGGAAGGTGGCAGCCTTGCTAGGTTCACCAGATGCACTGATAACCTGAAGACCGGTACTCTGTCCTTGCAAAGCTTGGTCGAAACTAGCCGCAGGGACATTTTCAATTTTCTCAGACTTCACAGACGAAACGGAACCCGCAATGGTACCCTTCTTACGAACACCATACGCTACTACTACAACCTCATCCATCACTTTGGTGTCGGAAGCAAGCGCAACGTTAAGCGTTTTCGTCTGTGCATTGACAGAATGCTTCTGTGTAACCATACCGATATAAGAAATAACCAGTGTGGCTTTAGAAGCACCCTTTACTTCGATGGTAAAGTTACCGTCAAAATCAGTAACAACACCATTCGTTGTACCCTCCTGAAGGATTGTCACACCAATCAACGGTTCGTTGTCGCCAGCGGAAACAACGGTACCCTTGACGCTAAAGCTTTGCGCCAAGGCCGCTTGGATAGTCAACACAATAAGAGAGACAAGCAACAGGGAAATTCTTCTCATTTTTGTTTGTTTCAATTGTTGTTTATAAATATTAATTATTATTCGTTCTCGTTCGGTAAAATCTATTAAACTTTAGTGACACCTCACCTGCATTTGTACAATTTTCGCTAAAATATGCTCTTGGGGCTTTACAAAAGCGATGCGAAAGTACGAAAAAAATATCATTTTCTTCCAAAATAGACCTATAAAAATAGACAATCGGACACAAAAACAGCCGAAAAACAAATAAATATACCGTTTATTATCTATATCTCTTTTACACTATACAGAATTAAGCCCAAAAGTCAATAAATTCAGTGTAAATAATTACGCAAACTTATTATTTTACTATAAACAGAAACATCACATAATCCCTATATATAAATAATGTGAACGCTGAAACCAAAGGGTGTATCATAAATGACTTCTATTAACAAAGTCGTCTTACTTCGACCGTTGCGAACGCTTACTTCGACCGAAGTAAGCACGTTGACCGACTCGAA
>ULIZ01007383.1_pt1 | contig 20666 bp, 20 predicted proteins | sample 1950601 | NCBI WGS metagenome assembly ULIZ01 (sample SAMEA4835456, study PRJEB28245) | human gut metagenome | biome: gut microbiome; material: fecal sample | place: Denmark | collected 2008 | reverse complement strand
TTGATTTTATTTCGAACTCACGTTATTTATAAATCACTTTTAGTTTTACACATCGTACCATGAATGCTATTACTGTTTATGATGCGTGAAACAAAAATAAGCCTAAAATCGACCCATTAACGGAATGCTATAAAATCACCATAATTGATATTATGTTTAATTCATATATGGATAATATAAAAAGGGCAGCTCCTACCGTGTGCTTTTTCGGTAAGAACTGCCCTTTTTTATGATGTTTACTGCTATTTTAGCACTTTACTTTCAATCCGTCCAGAATACGCTTCATCTGCTCGAATGTTGTGATACGAGTCGGTACAAGCGGAAGACGCAATTTATTGTGTATCATACCCATCATGCTAAGCATCGCTTTCACACCTGCCGGGTTACCGTCTACAAACAACAGCTTGAACAATTCAGTAAACTGGTGATGAATAGCCAAAGCACTCTGGTAGTCGCCAGCCAAAGCCAAACGAGTCATACGGCTGAATTCGCGCGGAAAAGCGTTTCCTATAACGGAAATCACGCCCACAGCCCCTAATGTTATCAGAGGGAAAGTAATGCCGTCGTCGCCCGAAATAACGTCGAAATTAGCCGGTTTGTTCTTGATGATGTCATCCATCTGAGTGATATTACCCGAAGCTTCCTTAATAGCTACGATATTATCGAAATCGCGTGCCAGACGCAATGTGGTTTCGGCAGTCATGTTCACGCCGGTTCTTCCAGGTACATTATACAGCACTACAGGAAGCTTAGTAGCCTCTGCAATGGCTTTATAATGCTGGTAAATACCTTCCTGCGAGGGCTTGTTATAATAAGGAACAGCCACCAGTACCGCGTCTACTCCTGTCATATCATCATTTTTCAATGTATTCACAACAGTCTGCGTACAGTTGCTGCTGACACCTAATAATATAGGAATCCTGCCATTGACACGTTCTATAACGACATGTTTTATCTTCTGTTTCTCTTCGGCTGTCAATGTGGGAGTTTCGGCAGTGGTACCAAGCACGCACAAGAAATCTGTTCCGTTTTGCACCTGATATTCTACCAACTTTATTAATGAGTTATAATCTACACTACCGTCTTCGTTGAAAGGAGTAATCAACGCTACCCCCATTCCTTTCAGTTTTCTTTGTATCATATATAAATTCAAACACTTTATTAGGTTTCACAAAAATACTAATATTTTCGTTCAAACCTATCAAACGTCTTGTTTTTATTCGCCAATCATAGATAGAAATTCATTTTCATCGATAATTGCTATACCAAGCGAACGTGCTTTCTCTAGTTTGCTGGGGCCCATGTTATCGCCTGCCAAGATGAAACTGGTCTTTTTTGAAATGCTTCCTACATTTTTACCGCCATGCTTTTCTATCAATTCCTTATATTCGTCGCGCGAGTGACGCGAGAATACGCCGCTAATTACGATAGACTTGCCTTGAAGTATGTCGGTATGTCCTGAAAGGTCTTCTTCGTCGGCTTCTAACTTCAATCCCGCATTGCACAAGCGTTCCACCAGTTCGCGGTTCTTGTCATCGGCGAAATATGATATGATGCTCTGTGCTATTTTCAGTCCGATTTCGTCTACGTGAATCAGTGCGTCAAGATTTGCAGCGGCCAGTGCGTCTATAGAACGGAACGCCTTGGCTACTTTCTTGGCCACGGTCTCTCCTACGAATCTTATACCTAAGGCGAAAAGCACTCTTTCGTATGGCACTTCTTTAGAGCGAGCTATGCCTTGTATTATATTGTCGGCCGATTTCTCACCCATACGGTCTAAGCGGCATATATCATCGGCACTGAGAGAATAAAGATCCGCAACATTGTGAATCAGACCCTCTTGGTAAAATTGGTCAACAGTCTCCGGGCCGAGTCCTTCTATGTTCATAGCTCTGCGGCTGATGAAGTGCTCTATCTTACCCTTTATTTGCGGAGGGCATCCTGTTTCGTTAGGGCAATAGAAAGCAGCTTCGTCTTCGTATCTGATTAGCTTGCTTCCGCACTCCGGACAGTGACTGATGAACTCTACCTTCTCTGCATCCGCACTGCGCGAATCGATGTCGACTCCCGTAATTTTAGGGATAATCTCGCCGCCCTTTTCCACATATACCATGTCGCCGATATGAAGGTCGAGCGATGCGATGATGTCGGCATTATGAAGAGACGCACGTCGCACCGTGGTACCCGAAAGTTGTACCGGGTCAAGATTTGCCACTGGAGTTATCGCTCCGGTACGTCCCACCTGATAAGTCACCTTGTTCAATCTGGTCAGTGCTCTTTCGGCTTGGAATTTATAAGCTATTGCCCATCGTGGCGACTTGGCGGTGTAGCCCAAATTGCGTTGTTGACGCAGAGAATTCACCTTAAGCACTATGCCGTCGGTTGCCACAGGAAGATTCTTTCGCTCCACATCCCAGTAGTTAATGAAGTCGAATATCTCTTGCAGTGAATGTACTTTTTTGGTGATGTGCGAAATCTTAAATCCCCACTTCTCGGCCTCCATAAGGTTTTCGTAATGCCCGTCGTGTGGCAAATTCTCGCCCAACATATAATATAAGTAAGCGTCCAACTTACGAGACGCTACGACTGCCGAGTTTTGCGATTTCAGCGTACCTGAAGCTGCGTTTCGCGGATTGGCGAACAACGGTTCTTCTCTTAATTCGCGCTCGCGGTTCAATTCCTCGAACACATCCCACGGCATCAAAATCTCGCCTCGCATTTCAAAACTGTCGGGATAATCGCCATGTAAAATTAATGGAATGGTTCGTATCGTCTTCACATTGTCGGTTACATCGTCACCTCTCACCCCGTCTCCACGCGTTACGGCCTGTACTAATTTGCCGTGCTCGTAGGTAAGAGATATTGACGTGCCATCAAATTTCATTTCGCAGCATATTTCGAAATCCTCGTTCAGCGATTTGCTTACTCGGTCGTAGAATTCGGTCACCTCGGCTTGCGAGTACGTGTTGCCAAGAGAAAGCATAGGGTACTTATGTTCCACTTGCTTGAAGTTCTTGTTAAGGTCGCTTCCCACGCGTACGCTTGGAGAGTTCGGGTCGAAGTGTTCGGGGTGTTTCGCCTCAAGATCCTGAAGCTCGCGCATCAAATGGTCGAACTCTTGGTCGGTTATTACAGGAGCGTTCAGTACATAGTAATTATAGTTATGCGTGTGAAGTTCTTCACGCAACTGGTCTATTCTTTCTATTTCAGTCATAGCGTTTATTTCTGTAGATAAAATGAGTAGTGCAAATTTAGCAAAAATGTAATATGAGGTTGTACCGATAGATAGAATTTTGTACTTTCGTAGGCGAATACGAAGACAATAAACCTATAGAAATGAGAATAGACATAATAACCGTTTTACCGGAGATGATAGAAGGTTTCTTCAACTATTCTATCATGAGCCGCGCTCAGAAAAAAGGCATTGCCGATGTACATATTCATAACCTTCGAGATTATGCATACGATCGCTATCGGAAGGTTGATGACTACCCGTTTGGCGGATGTGCAGGAATGGTAATGAAAATTGAACCCATTGACCGATGCATCTCGGCTCTTAAAGCAGAGAGAGACTATGATGAGGTAATCTTTACCAGCCCCGACGGAGAGCAGTTCAACCAGAAGATGGCGAACACGCTTTCGCTAAGTCAGAACCTGATTATCCTGTGCGGACACTTCAAAGGTATAGACTATCGCATACGTGAGCATCTTATCACGAAAGAAATCAGTATAGGCGACTATGTGCTTACCGGAGGTGAGTTGGCTGCCGCCGTAATTTCGGACGCCATCGTCCGCATCATACCTGGAGTTATATCGGACGAACAATCAGCACTGTCTGATTCGTTTCAAGATAATTTACTTGCTCCACCGGTATACACCCGTCCGGCAGAGTACAACGGATGGAAGGTGCCCGATGTATTGCTGTCAGGGCACGAAGCGAAAATCAGAGATTGGGAGTTTCAGCAGGCACTGGAACGCACGCAACGCTTGCGCCCCGATTTGCTGGAAGATAAATAAAGTTACAAACTACTGACCGATATATAAGTGATGTCTTAGAGGTCTTATGAAAAGTCGGCTTGATTAAAACGAGAAAGAGTTTCGAAACTCCTTATTTATATAGGAGTAGTCGAAACTCTTTCTTATTTATGCTAATGTAAAGATATCGGATTATACCTCTAACGCACCGATTATATCTTTCACTGATGAGAATCCGTGGCGGTTCAGGTAATCGTCGATGCCCTGAGCAACCTTAACAGTGATGGCAGGATCGATGAAGTTAGCAGTACCAATTTCGATAGCAGTAGCACCAGCCAACAAGAATTCTACCGCGTCTCTCCAATTCATGATACCACCTAATCCTACAACCGGGATGTTTACTGCTTTAGCTACCTGCCATACCATGCGCAGTGCGATAGGCTTAACAGCAGCTCCACTCATACCACCTGTTATGGTAGACAATACCGGCTTACGCTTTTCGGCGTTGATGGCCATACCAAGCAGAGTATTGATAAGCGACACGCTATCAGCACCCGCGGCTTCGGCAGCTTTAGCTATCTCAGTAATATCAGTTACGTTTGGCGACAGCTTCACGATAAGAGTCTTATCGTACACCTTTCTAACGGCAGACACTACTTCTTCGGCACCGTGAGCAGACACACCGAATGCCATACCGCCCTGTTTTACGTTAGGGCACGAAATGTTCAACTCGATAGCTGGAATGTTATCCAACTCGTTGATTATACGTGCAGTCTCTGCATAGTCTTCTACCTGAGAGCCAGACACGTTTACAATCATATTAGTGTTGATGTCCTTAATCTGCGGATAGATATGATCTACAAAATAGTGAACGCTCTTATTCTGCAAACCTACGGCATTAATCATTCCCATAGGAGTCTCTGCCATACGTGGATAAGGGTTTCCTTCGCGGTGATGCAAGGTAGTACCTTTTACTATAATACCGCCAATTTGTTCAAGGTCTACAAAGTCCTGAAACTCCAGTCCATATCCGAATGTTCCCGATGCTGTCATCACCGGATTCTTCATCTCTAACTTACCGATGTTAACTCTTAAATCTGCCATAATAGTTTCTTAATATTAAATACCGGACCTTCTTTACAAACACACAGGTGACCTTCGTCGGTCTTCTCTACACAGCACAAGCAGGCTCCTACACCGCAAGCCATTGTGTTTTCGAGCGATACTTCGCATTCTATATCGTTGGTCTTGGCATACTTAGCCACTGCCATCATCATAGGCTTCGGACCGCAGGTGTAAATCATATCAAAGCGGTTGGCCGACAGCATAGAGTGCATGGTAACGTAGCCTTTTTCGCCCAAACTTCCATCTTCTGTAGTGGTGTAAACCTCACCGAGAGTGTTGAACATATCGAGCTGAAGCAAGTCGTTCTTTGAGCGAGCGCCAAGCAAGAATACAGGAGAAAATCCCTTCTGCTTAAGTTCGTAACCAAGGTTCAACATGGGGGCAGTACCTACGCCTCCGCCTACCAGCAACACCTTCTTATCAGTTGTTTCTGGGATAGTGAAGCCTTTACCCAACGGAAGTACAACGTTTACGATGTCTCCCTTCTGAACGGTAGCCAGTTTACGGGTACCATCGCCAACCAACTGTACGAGGAACCAGATTTCGTTCTTCTCTCTGTCGACGAAGTTAATAGAAATAGGACGGCGCAAGAATGTAGTGTTCGAGCCATCGATGCGGATTTCCGCAAACTGCCCAGGTAGCATTTCGGGCAATGGGTTGCAGTGAGTCAATTTGATGAGAACGTAATTGGCGTGAATGCGCAAGTTCTCTGTCACTGTCAGGTCTAATATGTATTTTTTCATATATAATAAGATAATTCTTTATAACTGCAAAGATAATGCAAATCGGGTGCAGAATATAAAACTTGCGTTGAATATTCTGCACCCGATTTGCATATAATATAAGGAGGCGATGGTTATGCTTCCGGCTTAAAGACCTGATAAGTGCCGTTATCGAAGAAAATTCTTATTTCAGTAATCTTCGGAGCAGGCTTTTCTATGTACTTAACCTCTTCTTTCATAGGAGTATAAGTGCTGTTTCGGAGTGGTTCAGAACCATTTTCCTTGCGAAATTCAAAACCAACCGCACTATTGGTCGGGTTTTGGAGATTCTCAGAGCTCTGAAGAGGCAACCAATCACCGGAGTTTGGTTCCGGATTTTCAGAACCGCCTTCCATCTCGCCTTCACCATATAGCAACCAATAGAGATTCACATACGGGCATGCCTTATGTATGCACATAACCACGTCGAGACTCGGATTGTTACGTCCACTGAATATATGAGAGAGTGAGGATGTAGAGATGCCGATTTTTTTGGCGAAGTCGGCATTCGTCAATCCCTCCTTTTGCATTATTTGAAGTATACGGTCTTTCATCTATAATTCTATTGGATTTCCTATGTAATTACAAAAGTAAATAGAATGATTTTCATTTGCAAATTTACACGTCTAAAAATACGAATACAATTGTAATGCGTGAAAAGTCAGAACTTAACAATTGTGTGAATTACTTTTGTAAACGCCATGTTAATCAATCTTTTTGCAACTTTAACGAAATCTCATAAATAATTGATTTGAAATGAGTTAATGTAATAAACAACCTAATATTTACAGATGTACTCACGTTTTTGCATTATAGTTCTTCTATTGATAAAGCGAAGGTTTTGATTATTCCCTTTAAGACTTGATTTTATGCTGATTAAACATCTAAATAGCTGATGCATATTATAATACATACATTTATACTTGTCACTAAGGTACAATTGTAATCGCATTAAAACAAACTGAAATATTTGCCAATTGGAAAGCAGAACATAGAAAAACGTACTATACACATTTGTAAAACGCTGCTTTTTTGCTATATATTTCACAAATGTAAACTACAAAACAAGAATTATATACTCCCCTATCACTTTGGAAACTCACGGTTGATACTACCTATTTCTCGTTTTCACGAGAATCGAAAATTTGCGGCCGTCCCTACTCTTTCTCGCAAATTTTAAAATCTCAGAATAGGGGGATTTTGACAGTAATTTACGTCTAAAATGACCTTTCATCTCGGTTTTTCATCTGAAAGCTACGCGTTGCTGTTTTTGTGTATTGATGATTTCAATTTGCTTGTTACAGTTCTGGCGGTGTTGCGCCGACTGATTGCAGAAAAAAGGAGAAGCTTTACTCTCCTCTCTGCGCTCCGTATTAATAAAGCGTATGAGAAGGGAGTAAAGCCTCTCCTATATTAATATGTATGTATGGTTAGTGAAGGATGAAAAACACCAGCTCCTTCAGAAGTTCTCCGTCGCAAGTCGACGGATTGTCGATGCCTTTCGATCGGGCATCGCAAGTGCGGATAGCTTCTATTATCTGCATTACCTTAACGCCGGTGTACGTTCTCATGCCTGCTATATATTCCTTCGCTAGCCATTCAGAACGAAGTCCCAATTGAGCCGCTACTCCACGCTCCGATTTTTCGGGCGCGTAGTATGCCAACATAAGATTTGCGAAGTAATTGAATAGCACTGCCAGTATAGGCTGCAACGGATTATTCTTAGGATTGTCCTCAATATATTTTACTATTTTAAAAGCTTTGTCCAAATCTCTTGCCACAAGTGCGCTTCGTAATTCGAAGCTGTTATAGTCTTTGCTTATCCCGATGTTCTTTTCTATCAGCTCGGGAGTTATGCGCTGACTGCCTGCCGGAAGTGCGATAATTAATTTTTCCAATTCGCCCGCCATTCTGTTCAAGTCGGTACCTACAAACTCAGCCATCATCTCGGCGGCTTTAGGCTCTATCTCCACCTTTTTACGTTTAAGGTACGAAGTGATAAAGCCTGGCAGCTGGGTATCTTTAAGCTTCTTCGACTCGAATAATACGCCCTTCTTCTCTATCTCGGCAGTAAGCTTTTTCTTTTTATCTAGCGATCCATGCTTGTAGCATATCACCAAAATAGTAGAGGGTTGCGGCTTCTGCAGATAAAAAATCAGCTCGTCTAAATTCTTCATCATTTGAGCTTCGCGCACCACTACCACCTGATGTTCCGCCATCATCGGATAGCGTTTAGCCGCATTGATAACTGATGCGATATCGGTGTCCGAGCCGTAAACTACAGTCAAGTTGAACTCCTTTTCCGTCTCGTCTAGCACCGTATCCATTATATAATCGGATATGCGATCTATGTAATAATCCTCTTCCCCCATCAGGAAATAGACGGGCGAATAAGCTTTGTTTTTTATACCTTTTACTACCTCTTCGTATGTAACATCTTTAGCCATATCAGTAAAATTACCAGTCAAATTTAAGGTGTTTTACGGTCTTCTTTTCATCGATAATCATTCGCAGCGAATCTATGCCTATCTCCACGTGTTCATCCACAAAATTCCGCGTTACCATCGAGTCGCTTTTCTCGGTCTTTACACCTTCGGGAATCATGGGCTGGTCTGATACCAGCAGCAACGCACCTGTAGGTATATGATTAAAGAATCCGGTAGTAAACAGAGTAGCCGTTTCCATATCCACCGCCATGGCACGCGTCTTTAATAGGTATTCTTTGAACGCTTCATCGTGCTCCCATATTCTGCGGTTGGTGGTATATACCGTACCCGTCCAGTAGTCGCGTCCATGATCTCGGATAGCCGACGACACCGCACGCTGCATCATAAACGCCGGCAGCGAAGGCACCTCTGGCGGGTAATAATCGTTAGATGTACCCTCACCTCTGATGGCAGCTATCGGAAGTATGAAATCGCCTATCTTATTCTTCTTGTCTATGCCACCACACTTGCCTAAGAACAGGCAAGCCTTAGGGTGCACAGCACTCAGCAAATCCATTATGATGGCAGCGTTGGGACTACCCATTCCGAAGTTGATAATGGTTATCCCCTCGGCATGAGCCGATATCATATTGGCATCCCTACCTATAATTGGCACATTAAACTTCTCTGCAAAAATCTCAACATATTTATTAAAGTTAGTCAGGAGGATATACTCTCCGAATTCATCAAATGGCCTCTTGGTGTAGCGTGGCAACCAATTGGCTACAATTTCCTCTTTTGTTTTCATAATTTCCCGTTTTTTTATAGATGAGAAGCTGCATCTTTACAGCTTAAATTAATCCGATTGCGCAGGGTTTATACTATCTTTGCATTATACAATATAAAACAAACAGCAATCGCTTATTATGCAAAAATATAAAATGTTACCATTAAACCTACCCCCTTGTTTGCTTAAAATTTCAAATGACGCAGGCAAATATAGTGTTTTCGATGTGCTGCGAAAGAAATACATTGCGCTTACCCCCGAAGAATGGGTACGACAGCACTTCGTGCATTACTTGATAGAGCACAAAGGATTTCCTCAGGCACTTCTTGCCAACGAGGTGCAGATACGCCTTAACGCTACGAAAAAACGATGCGACACAGTGCTATACCGGCGCGATTTGTCGGCTCGTTTAATAGTAGAATACAAAGCGCCGAGCGTAGAGATAACACAAGCTGTATTCGATCAAATTACGCGTTATAATATGGTGCTGAAAGTAGATTACCTGATTGTAACCAACGGGCTGCAACACTATTGTTGCCAGATAGACTACACTCGGCAGGCATATTGTTTCCTTCCGGAAATCCCCACTTATAGCGAACTGAAATAATCACCAGCCGTAAGCACTCAATGACTCTCCAACCCCTTATATTAAAGGGCTGGAAAGTCATTGATTTTTGGGCTTAACTTTTATTTGTATGAAATTATAGTGCAACAGTACCAGGAAGACGTTTTTCATAGTCCTTCTCGCCTTCTATCAATTTGCGGAAGACATAGGTAAAATACTCCTTCACATTGAGACCCACATTCTTGCATGTCTCAATGAGCGTATGGTATTTAAACAGAACTTCACACTTCATTTCTTCTATGGGGACAGCGTCAACGCCATACAAATACAGACTTGGGTAGTCCTAATAGCCAATTTGTTGATAACGGTTCTGTCGAGAAGCATCAAGAGGCATTGTGCTTTCTCTCATGTTGTTACCATGGTACAAACTCATGCTTATGTACTACGTTGATTTTATCGCATTCATGGAAAATCCTGACAAAACATGGAACAATATTCTGGCCAAGGAGGAGCAAAAAGCACCACCAGAGCCAAGTTTTTTCGATTAGGGATGCTTACTTTTGAAAAACAACCCTCAAAGTCCAATTTTACGGGGTTTCGGGGAGGATATTTATGCTCTTTGGAGTTTTTCCGGACAGCAATATTTGATCAGATCAGTTCCTTTATTGCACGCCCAATGGTATGGCTTGTTGGTATTCGTGCATTGGGAGATTCATGTAGATGGCACTTACCTCTATTGACATCCTCTACGCAGTCACCCCACATAGATAAACATCAAACAAGGCCGAGATAATCTCGTCCCATCGATATGTGAAAGAAGTAACGAGACCATCATATCTTTTTCTTTCATATCTTTCCAGTGCTGGCTGTTTCTGTATGAGGGTGCATACCTTCCATACAATTATTAATTTCCACCAATGTTATGGCGATGTCGCCAGGCAATGCTATTGACTTTCCAGCTATTTCCTCTGAGATATACAGCTCATGTGGTAAGTTGAGTGTGATGTAGGTGGCATTTGGTTCATGTTTCACAAGTTGCATCAGAGGTTGTTTGATAATGCGGTTGCGACTTCCGATACCCAGTTCCAAAACTACAAGGCGTTTGCCCGTATATCGCGAGAGAAAGCTGTTCACTACGTCCTGCTTGTTGTCGGGCTGTTTCCCTTGAAGCAGATGAGTGAATGTTCCTTCTATCTCCCACACACAGGCAGGGTCAAATCCTGACAACTCAAGATGCGTGTCGCCATTGGTGGTAAGAATGAAATGGGGTTTGTCGCCGATTATTGCACGCAGGTTGTCCATTACCTGCGAAGGGCGGTAGTCTTTCACCCAATACTCCACCAATCGACTTAAAAACTCGTGGCGGTCGGTTTCCGACGGATAGTTGTAAAAACAGCCATCGAGAACACTGTGTATGCCAAACTGTTGGCGGAAACTTCCGAATTGCGAACGGAACATTTCATTGTCGGCAAAAATGTTGTAGCCTTCGGCTATAGACAGTCCGTTGCTAGCTCCGATAAGTATGGCATCCGCCTGACGCAACGCGTGACAGGCCTTTTCGATAAGTTCTTTCATGATCAATATATTCTACTCGGATTGAAGATTTTACCCTGCTCTTCCCTTTGCAGGTGTGACGTGGGTTTTCCCAATATTTCTTTAAGGGCAAACGCAATGTCATCATTGACGGCAAGGCTCTTGCCGGCTATTTCTTTCGGAATGATGGCGTGCTGCGGATTAATCGGCACATAGAATGCATGAGGCCACTGGTACACCATATTCATGAAAGGCTCCTTGATGAACATCGGGGTCATCATGCCCACGCCCAATTCCAGAAACAGCATCTTGCGCCGGGAGTTGGCTTGCAGGAAACTCATATATCGTTGCAGCTCCTTCTGGTAAAAACTGCCTTCCAGGAACTCACGTGACCTGACCCATACATCCATCTCCCCGCCACAGACAGGGCAGCGCGGAATATCTGCCTTTGGCAGGCTGTCGTTCACAATTTTATCGTTCAGTTCCATAACCATGTCCTTGTTGTAGTAGATTTCATCATGGCAGCAATCCTTGCATTGGAAATACCGCCAGTCGCCCTGTAAGCGGGTAATCCGGTTCTCCGGGAATACCCTATAGAATTGTGCGTCTTGGTTGGTGGTCACTATGTAATAGTTCTTTCCTTCCAACAGTTCGGCAAGATCAGTGTAGGTTTCTCCTGTTTCGCATTCATACACGTATTTGATGGTGCGAAGTTTCAGTGCCCAGTGTTCACCCTTTGTCGTTCGTGGATGGTAAAAGCCGTCGAACATATTCCTGAATCCGTATTTCTCTCTTAACGAACCGGCCATTTGCCTGAACACTTCATCGTCTTGGTAGTAAAACCTGAATCCCGAAGCCGCCGACATACCCGAAGCTCCTCCCACCACAATGGCATCAGCTTCCTCAATCTTGCTCTTTAATATGTCAAGTAGTCTTTCTTTATTCATAATATTCGTTGATTTTGTTTTGTCTGCAAAGGTATTGCGCTTTAACCTTTTAGCAGATACCAAAACAGAACCAACTACTACCATATTGATAATCCGGCTATGAAACCCCATTGTTCTTAACCTCTTCCATGAACTCCCCGACAGTCGTTCCCGTCTGTTGCTTGAAGAACCGCATCAGGTGATTGGGGGCTGAGAATTGCAGTTTATAGGCTATTTCCTTTACGGATAAATCGGAAAAGAGCAAATCGTTCTTTATCTCCTGCAACAGCCTTTGTTTCAAAAGATGCACGGCAGTCACTCCGAATTCGTTTTCCACGGCTTTGTTAAGGGCAATCCTGCTGATGCTCATCATCGAGGCATAATCGTTTACCCGAATGTGTTGACGGATATTTTTCTCCAACAGTTCCTTGTACCTGAAAGCGTAATTGTTCAGCGGAAGGCGTAAGGGCAGGTTGAACATCTTGGCGTAATAGCGGGTCAGCAGCAACAAGAGCTCATACAAATAGGCCACAATCATGTGGTAACTGTCAGCGACAGGCGACAATAGTTCCGACTTCATCTTTCGGAGCAGCGCAAGGAAGAACCCCATTTGCTCCGCATCCATACCGAAGCAGGGTGGGTTGTCGCTTTGATAGCAATACAGCAACCTATACATAAAATATTTGTCGGAGATAAAGTTATAGATAAACTCTTCTTGGAATATAAGAAAGGTGTAATCAAGCTCTTCCATCTGCACGTGCCATTCCTGCCGCTTGAACGGAGGGATAATCAGTACGCTGTTGTCGTGCAGTTCGATTTTGTCTCCGTCAAGGAACAAAAATCCTGATGCCTTGCGGAAAAAATAAAACTCGAAGAAATCGGTCTTATACCTCTCGTGCAGGTTAAACCACCCTTGTCTTTCACTGCTGTCAGCGGTATTGAGCATGAAGTCCACGCCGCATGCACTTTTGGTATATTTCAGCAGCGAAATGTGGCTTGCTGTCTTGTAAGGGAAAATCCCCATCAGGTTCTTGTATGCCATTGCGGTTTTGTTATTATTGATGTATCACTGGTTGCAAAATTAGCGTATTTATCTGAACTATAGCCGAAGTCTCCGTATTATTTATGCCAAATAAATATTATAATAATCAAAATGGTAGTATTATATGGAATATTGGTAGTCAATAAATGAGCTGAATCGTTTATCTTTGTGCTCAAAAATTTATTGAGATAAATCGTAATAAATGAATAGTATAAACATAGAAAATATCTTAAACAGGAAAGGAGTTAAGCCCACTTCCAACCGTATCCTTGTCGCTAGAGAGTTGATGAAGGCATCCCATCCGATCAGCCTTGCCGATTTGGAAATCTTGTTGGGGTTTTCAATGGATAAAGCGAGCATTTTCAGAGTGCTTGAGCTTTTTTCCGAAAAGGAAATAGTCCACGTGATAGAGGATGGTAGCCGCTCTTTCAAATATGAGTTGTGTTATGGCGACACACATCATACCATTTCCGACCAGCATGTTCACTTTTATTGCGAGCGGTGCAAGGAAACATATTGTTTTGAATCGGAGCGTGTCCCTCTGGTAAATATACCCGAAGGTTTTTATCCACACGCCATCAATTATATGATAAAGGGTATTTGCCCGAAATGTTCAAAATAACCTGCATGGGGTGTTGTCAAGGCGATATTTGCGGACGTTTTCTTTTTTTTCTAAGGATGAAGCCTCCGCTTCATCTTTGTAAATTGGTTGCATTGGCGATTGCATAATTTTGCGTGCAGAAAACAAAATCATAAAAGAATATGAGAAAAAATTTATCAATCTCCTTAGCGACAGCCTTCCTGATGATTTCAGGAGGTGTGTCTGCCGTGGGACATGACTTTCCAAACCACAGGCCGGTATAACTCGCGCCGTATCACCGCGCAGGGCACGCTGGAATCCGATTGTGATGTAGAAGCCGGGGTACGCAAAAATATCGGTTCTTGGGGCATATCGCTTCTCTGCAAGGATATTTTCAACTCAAAAGAGACGAATAATGTCCTTTACGGGAACGGCTACACGCAGTCAATCCGCAAATGGTCGGGAGGTCGCACATTACGTTTGGCCATCACCTATACCTTCGGAAAATCCGACAGTCGTGAGCATAATCGCCACAACCACATCGACACCGGTGGCTACGGAGAAGAGCATCATCATTAAATTAGGTAAAGTGTAATATTATATATATGATTAAAGCATTGTTTTTTGATATAGACGGGACATTGGTGAGTTTCAGAACTCACAAGATTCCCCGATCGACAGTAGAAGCCATAACAATGGCGAAAAATATGGGCATCAAAGTTTATATATCTACCGGACGTCCCCGCCAGTTGATAGACAACATCAATGAGATTAGTCATTTGGTGGACGGGTATATAACCGTAAACGGTGCTTATTGTTTCGAGGAAGAGGAAATTATATCATTTCATCCGATACCGGAAGCGAACGTACGGAAAATATTGTCTTTGGCTGATGAAATGAACTTTGCCTGTATGGTGGTAGGCAAGAACGATTTGGTTATGTATCACGACAACGAAAGTGCCGACCGCATTTTCCGGCAAATGCTTAATGTGCACGGACTGAGTGAAGACGTGCCGGTGGAGTCTGTCTTAGGGCAATCCGTTCTGCAGCTTACTCCCATAATATCACAGGAGGACGAGGAATTGATTATGCGGAGCCTCCCGGACTGCACGTCATGCAGGTGGCATCCCGACTTTGCGGATATCACTATGAAAAGTGCGGACAAGGGTATGGGGCTTTCTGCAATCATTGCCCGTCATGGCATCAAACCGGAGGAAACGATGGCTTTCGGAGACGGAGGCAACGACATGTCCATTATCAAGAAAGCGGGTATCGGGGTTGCCATGGGCAACGCCAATGAACCGCTGAAGAATGCCGCTGACTATATCACGGATTCAGTCGATGAAGATGGAATCTATAAGGCGTTGGAACGTTGGGTATTTCATTGATGGTCTGATAATTAGGCCTATATCTGCGATTCAAAATCCGACAAGGTTATCATTAAGGTAGTAAAAAGGGTGTTTTTGAGTAGTTAATGGAAATATGGGAATGCCTACATTTACATCTAATTTTAAAAACCTTAAATTAGCAGACGCAAGCCTTTGCTCTCTCTTTGATTTTTTATCGTGCATACATGCGCGTATCATGGTTAAAATTCTTGCAATTGCTCAGAAATTAGTATAGCACCCCTTTCCCCATAGTGAACTTCGGGCGAAATATTTATGCTCTTTGGAGTTTTAGCGAACAGCAATAATATAAGAAGAGCCTTGGTATTCCCAAAGCTCTTCTTATATCGATAGCTGCATCACACAGAACGCAGCCTATAATTGCTGTAACCGCTTACTTATTTGGTTTTAGTTTCCAGATGTCTTTCAGGCACTACACCAGCCAATTCAGGGTCAATCATGATACGTCCGCAATATTCGCAAACGATGATTTTCTTACGCATACGGATATCCATCTGTTTCTGAGGCGGAATCTTGTTGAAGCAACCACCACAAGCATCACGCTGAACGTAAGTGATAGCCAAACCGTTTCTTGAGTTCTTACGAATTCTCTTGAAAGCCTGAAGCAAACGAGGTTCGATAGTAGTTTCAAGGTTCTTAGCCTTATCTCTCAACTTTTCTTCTTCCTGCTTAGTTTCAGCGATGATTTCGTCGAGCTCGTTCTTCTTAACTTCCAAGTCCTTCTTTCTCTCTTCCAGAGCAGTAGTACTCTTTTCAATCTCTTCGTTCTTGGTCTTAATACTTTCTGTGTATTCCTTGATACGCTTTTCGCACAACTCAACTTCCAGAGTCTGGAATTCGATTTCCTTAGTCAGCACGTCGAATTCGCGGTTATTACGAACGTTGTCCTGCTGCTGTTTGTACTTTTCGATAGAAGCCTTAGCGGTTTCAATCTCGATCTTCTTAGTGGCAACATTACCCTTCAACTCTTCGATTTCGCCTTTAATCTTTTCGATACGAGTAGTCAATCCGGTAACTTCGTCTTCCAAATCCTGTACTTCGAGCGGCAACTCACCACGAAGTGTCTTGATTTTGTCGATTTCAGACAACATGGTCTGCAACTGATACAAAGCTTTGAGCTTTTCTTCCACGCTCAATTCGCTGGGATCTTTCTTTACTTCTTTAGCCATTTTTTATAAGTATTTTATAGGATTTGTGTTAACACGAGTCATCTCTACGGTGAGTCGTGGGAACATCTCCTTTAGTATTGAATAAAATATTTCTTTCGTATATTGTTCACTCTCATAATGTCCGATAGCCGCTATCAGGATATCCTTTTCGTAGAAGAAGTAATCATGATACTTCACTTCTCCCGTTATGAAGACATCAGCGTTAGCTCTTACTGCCTTGGGCAACAAAAACGCTCCCGAACCTCCGCACAACGCTACTTTCTGAATAAGCCTTCCTGTCTGGCGCGAGTGCATTACGCAACCTACCTCGAACGTCTGTTTCACCTTTTTAAGGAAGTCCGTTTCCGCTACCGGCTCAGGCAGCGTTCCTACTATTCCTGCGCCAACCTGATTCCAAACATTATTCAGTTGATAGAAATCGTAGGCAGGCTCCTCGTACGGATGCGCCTTACATAAAGCCCGTTCCACCTCGACACGCTTGTAAGCAGGCAGAATAGTCTCAATCCTCACCTCCTCTTCAGTGTGAAGTTCACCTTGCTTGCCGCAGAACGGATTTGTACCCTCTCCTGCGCAGAACGTTCCTTTTCCTTCAAGATTATAACTGCATGAATCATAATTACCTATACATCCGCATCCGGCTTCAAACAAAGCAGTGCGCACGCTTTCGGCTTGCTTCAGAGGTACAAACGTAACTAGTTTAAGTAACGCATTCTCTTTCGGCTCAAGCACCTGCAGGTCGGTAAGTCCCAGTTTCTCGGCAATCTTGAAGTTCACCCCATGCCGAGCGTTATCCATATTGGTATGCATAGAGTAGACCACAATATCATTCTTTATGGCCTTCATGATGCAGCGCTCCACATAATCTCTTCCGGTCAGTGATTTATAGCCTTTAAAGATAAGCGGATGGTGCGAAACTATCAGATTATATCCTTTCGTAATCGCCTCGTCTATCACCGCTTCGGTGACGTCAAGACACAACAAAGCCCCTGTAGCTTCCGCGTCTGTCAATCCTACTTGCACGCCGGCATTATCGAATCCGTCTTGCAAGGGCAGAGGTGCGAACATCTCAAGGGCTCTAATCAATTCCTTAATTTTCATGTTCAGCGAAAATTTGTGTGCAAATATACACAAAACTTTCTGAATATGGCGAGATTTTATCCGCTATTTATCGGCGTAATTTCTCGTAAGCCGAAATAAACAGCGAGAGAACACCGAAAAGAATGCCTACAAAGCACACGCCATGCCATCCCCAGTGCGGCCCATATCGCTCCAGAGCAGAATGTTCCTACACTGCCTCCTATAAAGAGCGATGTCATGAAAATGGTGTTGGCACGGTTCGATGCGTGTGGCACTTCTTTCAGACAGCCGCTTTGGTTGCTCAACTGCTGGCACTGTGCTCCTATATCTACAAGGATAATAGCCAATGCCAATCCGGAATAAAACTCACCGAACAAAAATGCTATGCTCCAAGCTATTAACTGAAAGATACTACCAAACGTGGAAAACCTGAGGATGCCGAATCGGGGAATGTACTTACCTACTCCGCTGGCTGCCATAGCGCCAGCTATGCCGCACAGACCGAGTAGTCCTACCTTATCGCTTCCGGCGTTAAACGGACTTCCGCTTAGATGGAAAGCCATGCATGACCATATCGACATCATGCTGGCGAAGCTGCACGACGCTCGCAATGAATAGAGCCGGATATTTGGGTGAGAAAAGAATATCTCGCCCACGGTACGCATCAACTGCGGATAGCTACCTTTAAACGACGGTCGCATTACCGGAAGCATTTTCAGGGTTACCGCCAGACATATAAGCATGATTAAGGCGGCTATTCCGAACATGGCGCGCCACCCTACCCAGTCGCCCAGGTATCCGCTCACCACTCGCGCACCAAGCACTCCCGTCAGCAGCCCAGACAATACATAACCCATATTGCGCGACTTATTTTCTGGTTTGGAGAACAATCCCGCCATCGGTACGAATATCTGCGGTACTACAGAGCACATTCCTAATATAAATGATGCCGCCCACACTACTTTTATATCTGCCGTAAAAGCTATCACCAAAGCCATCAGCACTGCCGTAGCCATATTGGTCATGATGATTTTACGTCGGGATAGCATATCCGCCAGAGGTACAACGAAAAGCAATCCCGCTGCATATCCGGCTTGGGTAATTACTGTAATAAGATTGGTTTCTACCTCATTGGCACCGAGCGATGCTTTCATTTCTTCCAGCAGCGGCTGATTGTAGTAGAGGTTGGCTACGGTGAGTCCGGCTACTACAGACATCATGATAAGAATGCTTCGTGGAATGCCTTTATTTTCTTCTAATTGTATCATTGCATCGTTATAAATAATAAGTTTCTTGTAATGAAATAATATCTATTGAACATTGCATATTATATATATATAGTTTTGTCATTCTTTCATTTTTTTATTGAATATCAGATAGTTGATACTATATGATTGATAAAAAAGTTTCACGTAAAACAGTGAGTTTTTTTACATGCTCTTTATTACTCCCATAAACAGAATTTCGTTCCCTTGGTTTTTGATAGCAAAGCCGAAGGGTTTATCCAGTTTCATTGTGATGTATTGTGGAACATCATCGGGCGGAGGACAGCCTACTTCACATTCCGCAATTGTCACTGCGGCAGCTTTTGTTCCTTCTTCTCCTACTTCTATTACGCACTGCTGCTTTATCTGGCTTATGAATGCCGGTTTGTCAGTTATATCCGGGAATGAGTCGTCTCTGTCGAACATATCGGCTAATCCCAGTCTTGATAGTATTTCTTTAAATGATAATGTATTGTTGAATTTAAAGCGAGGCATATACAGTTCCACTACTTTATTAAACATATCATCTTCACAAAGATACATCTGCGAATCAATCCAATAGGGTTCGGACATAACGTTGTCTATGCTTACACCTTCTTTAGGCAATGCTACCACCATGCTGTATTCACTGTTTCTATACGGCAAAGTGATAACCTGATACTCATCTGTTTCTGTATATTCGATGTCATCAAGCGCTTGATACATCATATCAACCTCCGATGTGGTACCGTTTGAGTTATTGAACACATTTTTTCCTGTAAGATATGGTTTAAACGGACTCTCCCACTTACCGTTCATATAAATAGCGTCGAGCACTACCATCAGCGCGTCTTGGCTAATTTTGGTATCGAGCTGAGGAATCATGTCATGAGTCTTATTAAAGACCCACCCATCTATCAAAAGTTTGGTATTTTCCTCATCCGCAAAGTCGGCGCTCTCAACTTCCGCTTTATAACTATGCTTAAGAGTTTTAATATACTGCTCTTTAACAGCCACAAACGTCTTATTATACCAAATACTTGAAGCGTGCTCCAGTCTGAAATCTTCGTTATCTATGGTTCTTATTCCGTTATTGAACAACCCTGCAAAGTCATATAATTTGCGATAAATATCACTTCTTACATCCATTCCGTCGCTCAGCATACTGAGAACATGCCAGAGTCCCGCAGGCGAGAAAACGAAATTACCATCCATTTCGGCCAGCAACTCCTTTAATATAATAAGGACGAAATCATATAAACAGATGTGCCGCACATCTCCCAGTATTTCTATTTCAGGAGTATAAGCATCTCCTTGCGGTTGTGGTACAATTCCTTCTTCCTGAGCTGGTATTGTTCTATTTGGCACATCTCCCATAACAGGCAATCCCGCTGTTCTCGACACATTATTAATAATGTCTTCATCGTCCATTCCATCTGTTGAGTCTATCAAGAACGCTTGGCGCAACTCGTCATCAGTCATCAGTCCCTCTATCACCACAGGCTTTCCTTCATGCTCGCGCTTTTCTATAGAGTTTATAAAGTAGTTCACCTCATCCTCGCACTTGGGGCAAGTGCCAAGGCATTCACCCTTATGCGTACATTCGTCTGTTTCAAAAGGTATCTCATTAGCATCGGCTATCCTCTTGCGAAGCTCCTTTAAAGTTTTGCATATTCTTTTTCCGATTTCCATAATAATCAATGCATTTTAATGATATAACTAAATCTATCCATATTGGTAACGCCCATTTTTTTGAGGGCGTTTACGCTATTCTCCACATCCGCATCTGTATTGAAGTCGGGTATTAGCGGCACACGGACCGTTATCCTGGCATTTTTACTCAGAAGATACCGAAGATTGCCTATTACTGCCGCATTGTCTTTCCCCGTATACGCCTTGTAGATAAGAGGATTCATGTCTTTGATATCTACTATCCAATGGTCGATGATATCCCCTATCGCCTCTACCGTTGTGCTAGGTACATTAAGCGAAGACTCTATGTTGATTTTCCAACTCTTCCCATTGTCCATGCATAGATTCTTAAACCGAA
>ULIZ01086535.1_pt1 | contig 20683 bp, 19 predicted proteins | sample 1950601 | NCBI WGS metagenome assembly ULIZ01 (sample SAMEA4835456, study PRJEB28245) | human gut metagenome | biome: gut microbiome; material: fecal sample | place: Denmark | collected 2008 | reverse complement strand
CATATCCTAATCGTTTAGCTTCCATACTTTCGCTTATGATTTAGAAGAATTCTGATTTATAATTAGAATAAGCAAATTGCTTCTTTCGTCATGGAGAATGTGATTTATTCTTAAATCGCAATAATAAGTTGCATGTCAGTTTCCTTTAATCTTAACTCTCTCTTAATTAGTCTTACATAAATTGTAAAATTATGGTAAAATATCACTATCAGTAAAAACTGACTGGGCAGTCAGAAAAGGGAAGTGTATATTTTGTTCCGTAATGATTCATTTTTTAAGCTTGGTTGGAGCTATTTAATCGTAATGTTTATCTTAGAAGCGATTCTACCCGAATGGGTTGGCGATGAAAACGGTATTATTGAAAACCTGCAAATGCTATGTCTGATAGGCGGTATGTTTTACTGCATTAAAGCTCACAGCTACAAATATGCTGACTGGGGCGGTAGTTCCAAGGCTTTTTGGAAAGCAGGCACAATTTACTTTTTCTTGCTCATCATGCGTGAAATAAGCTGGGGCCGCGTATTTTTTACTAATCCTGACGGCGGTATGATCCAATATAGCCAAATGGGATTATATGGTAAGCTGGTCCATCCTATGGTAGCTATTTTAATTTTAAGTATGCTGATACTGCTCTATAAGGCACGCATCTGGCGGATGCTTAAAATAGTAAAGATACCGGTAAAATCTTTTTCTCTCCTATTGCTCTTTATTTTCTTTTCCTGGGTTGGTAAGCGTACAAACTTCACCGGCTTTCATGGTCAGGTAGCGGAAGAGCTGGCTGAATTCGGCGCCTATATGATGATGTATGTGCTGGTGAAGGGCGCTGACAGCATACTGCATTCATTCGCTAATGAAGCAAAATCTGTTACATCCCACGAATTAACTTATCCGGCTGATGAAAACCGGATTCCGAAATTTCAAGATTAATAAAACTTTTACATTAATAAAATGCCGTAGCATACTATAATCTGTAGCTACGGTATTTTTTATTATATATTTTTTAGGCAACAATTTGAGCAGAAAATAAGGAGCAGCTTGCGCCGCTCCCTACCTATTCTTCATCTTCTTTTATTCTGCGCTGCAGCAAGATTAATCGCAACGACAAAACAACAGCACTGCAGATTACGCCGATATCCAGGCTCTGCCAATAAGCAAAGGCACCGTTATTGAACTTGTAATCCAAAAGCAGGCCCACCGGCAGGCAAATTGCCCAATAAGCCAGCATACTGCACCAAAATGTAGCATTAACGTCCTTGTAGCCACGCAAAATACCCTGAATCGGCGCCGCGACTGCGTCGCCTCCCTGCCACATAATAGCGTAGACAATAAACACCTTTACCAGCTCAATAACATGCGGATTCGTTGTATAAATGAGCGCAATATACTCGCGTGCCACCAGCTCCAGCGCCATATAAACTATAGCGATAAAAAGGCTCAGCTCCAAGCCAAGTGCCGTGTAATCACGCGCTCCCTGATAGTTTTTCGCACCGTATTCAACGCCTACCACAATCGTCAACGCCAGTGAGAAGCTCATGGGGAACATATAAATAAGCGAGGAGAAGTTAAGTGCCGCCTGATGCGCAGCAATCACCTCCGTGCCAAATTTGGCAATGAACAGCGCCACAACACCAAAGATGCTCGTTTCCATAAAAATGGCCACGCCCATAGGCACACCAATGCGCAGATATTCCGCTACCAGCTGCTTAACAGGGCGCACCAAGCCCAGCACATCATACTGCTTAAACGGTTGCAGCTTCGTCACCACCGCCGCGAACATCACCAAAAGCAGCCAAAAGGTGATTCCCGTTGCTACGCCGGCGCCAATGCCGCCCAAGCGCGGCAAGCCCAGCTTGCCGAAAATCAGCACATAGTTCAGGAATGCGTTGACAGGCAGCGCCAAAAGATAAATCTTCATCGACAGTTTGGTATAGCCAAGTGTATCTACAAGGCTGCGCAGCGGCGTGATGAGAAAGAACGGCAGCACGCCTATGCCAAGACCGGCCATATACCACAGCGCAATGTGATAAACCTCCGGCGCCAATCCCATGCCCTGCAAAAACGGCGGCAAAAAGATAACACCGCCGACAATTATCAGCACGGAAAAGGCTACAGCCAACAGCATGCCGTGGCGTACTACCGTAGAGATTTTTTCCTTTTCGCCAGCACCCAACAGGTTGGCAATCAAAGGCATCGCCGCAAGCAAAATGCCTGCAAAGCAGGTCTGTACCGGCATCCAGATATTACCGCCAATCGCAGCGCCGGCCAAATCCGCATCACCTGCCTGACCGGACATACTGGCATCAAAAAAGTTCATACCCATAATCGCAATCTGCGTGCCGATAATCGGCAGCATCACGCTCAGCAGACGCTTAACCTTGTCCTTATAATCCTTGTGTAAAATTTTTAGCATATCATTACTCCCATTTTCCCTAATATAACAAAAGCCACACGGCTGCAAACACAGTCGTGTGGCGAAAAGATGACTATTGAATCAGAAAAAATCCACAACAATTTTTCAGATTTAATTTTAACAATAAGCAGCCTGCTTGTCAAGCTCAGCCTTCTGCTTCTGCCAATTCGGAAAGATAAGCCCAACGATCCACCATCTCATCCAGCTTTTGCTGCACAGCCTCCTGCTGCTTGGTCAAATCTGCCAGACGGGTAAAGTCACTGCCGCATTGGTTAATTTCCGCACCCAGCATTTTCAGCTCTGCCTCGCTGCGTGCAATCTCCTGGTCAAGACGCTCCAGCTCCAGGCGCTCGCCATAAGTCATTTTCTTCTTCGCAGGCTCTTCGGCAGGCTTCGCTACAGCCACCGGCTTAGCCTTTGCAGGCTGCGCCTGCTGCGCACTTTCCTCCTGCAGAGCTTCTGCATAATCGCTGTAGCCGCCAATATACGGCTTGATGCTGCCATCCTGCTCCAACGCGAAAATCTTTTGCGCAAAACGATCAAGGAAGTAACGGTCATGGGACACGGCGATAACCGCACCGGCAAAGCTGTCGAGATAATCCTCCAAAACAGAAAGCGTCGGGATATCCAGATCATTTGTCGGTTCGTCCAAAAGCAGCACGTTCGGTGCCGTCATCAGCACACGCAGCAGATACAGACGACGTTTTTCACCACCACTGAGCTTGGACACCGGCACCCATTGCAGCTCCGGCGGGAAGAGGAAGCGTTCCAGCATCTGCGCCGCGCTGATGCGCTGACCATCAGCCGTTTCAATATAATTATTCGCTTCCTTGATATATTCCAGCACACGCATATTGCTGTCGGGAAACTCGCTGTGCTGTGCAAAATAACCAATCTTCACAGTCTGGCCTACGCGCATTTCGCCGCTCGTAGGCTGCAGCTTGCCGGCGATGATATCCATCAGCGTTGATTTGCCGGCACCATTAGGACCGACGATACCGATGCGGTCATTCCGCAGCAGAATATAGCTGAAATCCTTGATATAATCCTTGCCATCCCACACCATGCCGATGTTTTCCAACTCGATGATTGTTTTGCCAAGACGACTGCTGACGGAGGACATTTCCAGATTTGCTTCCGTCTTCACATTCTTCACTTCCGCCTCAATCTGGGCAAAGCGCTCCACGCGGTCCTTCTTTTTGGTACGGCGTGCTTCCGCACCACGGCTGATCCACGCCAGCTCGCGGCGGTAGATGTTGCGCAGCTTTTGTGCAGCAGAGGCCTCCGCAATGCGGCGTTCCTCACGCTTTTGCAAAAACAGGCTGTAGTTGCCGACATAAACATAACCCTTGCCGCCGTCTATCTCCAACGTGCGGTTAACAACACGGTCAAAGAAATAACGGTCATGGGTTACCATCAGCAAAGCGCCCTTGCGCGCCAACAGCTTTTGCTCCAGCCAGGCAACAGTGGCGTTATCCATATGGTTGGTAGGCTCGTCCAAAATCAGCAGATCCGAAGGGCGCACCAACACGCCTGCCAAGGCCACACGCTTGCGCTGGCCGCCACTCAGCTCGCCCATATGCTGCTGCAGATTAGTAATACCAAGCTGCGTAAGCACTGCCTTCGCTTCGCTTTCCAGCTGCCAAGCATATTTATCATCCATCTGCTGCTGCAAATCCAGCAAATGCTTTTGCAGCTTTTTGTTATCAGGTTCGGCTGCAGCCTGCTCCACCGCAATTTCGTAATCGCGCAACAGCACCATCAGCGGGGAATCACCTTTAAAAACCTGCTCCAATACAGTTGCGTCTGCCTCAAACGGCGGATCCTGCGGCAGATATTCCATAACTACGCCGCCGGGAATCGTCAGCTTGCCGTCACCGGCCTCATGATTGGCAATCATGCGCAGCAAGGTACTTTTACCGGTGCCATTGACACCGATAATACCGTACTTGTCGCCTTCCTCTACGTTAAATGTAATATTTTCAAACAACAATCTGTCGCCATAGCTGTACGACAAATCCTCTGCACTTAAAATCATTTTACTTATCTCCCTGTGAAAAATTTACACTCTAAAATTATAACACGCCTGCTGATAAAAGTAAAAAGGACGAAGCGCAGGGCCCGTCCCTTGTATTGCTATTTCACTGTTACCTGTAAAATTTCGTTTTCTTCCGCTGCGTCCTGCAAAACCTGCAGCAGCTGTTCGCCATACCAGCCCAGCTTTTCATTATCCGTAACGTTGGCAGGCACAATGATCTGAGTAGGCTCGGCGATTTCCGTCAGGCAATCATACAGCGCGTCTAAATTGGCACCGTAGTACACAGGCAATGCCAGTGCACTGCGCAGATATTTATGCAGCGCAGGCACAGATGTCATGCGCTCAAGGTCTAATGTGATTGTTCTCATAATAATCTCCTTATTTTCCGTAAAGCTTACTGAAGGACTTGTAGTGATCGCCTGTATAGTAAATCAGGCCATCGTTGGAAAAGACAATGCGCTTCGCGTTACGATTGCCCTTCACATAATCAATATCGCATTCCTTCCAGTTGCGGCCGTTTTTCTTCGGCAGCTTGCCTTCGTAATTGCCGTAGCGGTCGCCGCCGATGGATTTACCCGGCGCAACCTTGTCGAGTGTGCCTTTAGTCTGCCAGCCCAGCTTTTTAGCCTCGTTTTTCGTAATATAGTTGTGCGGCAGACGCTTATATTCGTTGATGTAGGCAGCAACGTGCTCCTTGTCGGTGTAGGCAGCACTTTCGCTGATTTTGATTTTGCCGCTGTTGGCCTTGACGTTGGCCGTAGTATTCTGGCCGTTGTTGCTCTTGGTTGTATTAACAGTTGTTGTCTTGGTTGTCTGCTTATCGTTAGTCTTGGGGCTGTTACTGCCGCAGCCGGCAATTACGCTGACGCTGAGCAGCATCGCCAGGAAGAACGCTAAAAGTTTTTGCATAAGTATGCTCCTTTCTTAAAAACCACCATCATTATAAGCTCTTGCGATTACAAATACATAGCCAGAAATTCATCCAATCTCTTTTCTTCTAATGAAGCTATGTAATCAGCAAACGGCTCAATATTATCATGTAATGCATATTCTTCTAAGCGTTTAAAATACTCTAATCTGTCAAGTTTAGGAATAGATATGGGTATAAGCCGGTTAGCCAATAATTGGTAATTCATTATCAATCTGCTTGTACGTCCGTTGCCGTCAATGAATGGATGAATACGTACAAATTCTGCATGCGTCCAAGCAGCTAAAGTAATAGGATCATCTTTATATTTCCATGTCAAATCCGCAAAAAAATTCTTTACCTGCCTATATGCTTCATTGGGCTCAGGCGGTATATGATTAGCGCCGGTAATTCGGACATTCACATTACGATAAAATCCGCCGGCAAAAATATTTTCCATTAAAATGCTATGAATATCTTTTGTCATTGCTTCGTCTAAAGAGAAACCATCAGCGATTTTCTGCTTGATAAATTCATATGCTTTTTTATGATTAACAACCTCAAAAATTTCGCGCAAATGCTTGCCGCCAATAGAAATTCCATCTTCTAAGACCACTTTCGTTTCTAAAAGTGATAAGGTATTGCCTTCAATCGCTGTAGATTCATGAGTATACTCTAATTCGAAATTAGCTTCCCATTTAGCAAAAGCTAAAGAATCTACCTGCTTCGCACATTGATGATATTTTTCTGCTTTTTTTATAATTTTTTCATACTTCATAAGTTTTCCTCTCATTCTATATTTTATGAAAAGATATCGGCTAATTTATCTGCCAGATTAGAATTTAAGCCATCCGCTTTTTCCTCCGATGCTTTTTCTTCATCATGCTGACTCTCATCATCAGATTGCAGCAATTCAAGCATTTTAATTTCAGCTTCCACATCTCCGCTTATTCAATCCATATTATTTATATTTCATTCAAGGTCCCGATACTACAAAAAATTCCGCATTCTGATTTTCATCTATCATTTTTCTTACATAGTAAATAAAACGACTATAAAAATCTATAAGCACGGCTTTTTTAGGAAGCATATATATTAATTTTTCTTCAAGAGGCATTGTATCATCAAAGCATATTCGTAAGCTGATATTACGATAAGCCTTAATAGCACGATTCAAATCAATAATCTCATGTATTCGTGAACTATGAGGATTACCTTCCAACAACATCACAAGCTCTTCCAGCTCTTGTAATATCTGCTTAACAACACTTAACGGATAAAAATTATCACCCCAATGCTCAAACTCATCAGCAGACATATAAGTGTCTTGATTATATTTTGCATCAAAGTAACGTACAAAAATATCCTCCAGCAAAAAGTCTGAATCATCTTCATCTATAGAAATATGAACCTTAAAATTGACTTCACCACTATTACCGTCAGATATTCCGTACCACATATAAGAATGATCATCGTGTTCTCCGGTATATATCGGTATACGATCCTCATCTATTAAGATATACTCTTCAGATTCAGGCATGTTTATCTTGTTAGCCATAAAACGCTCCCTCAATACGTTACATATCTAACTGCAACAGCTTCATTTCATCTTCAAAATTAAATTCGTAAATAAAATCATCTATAGACATCTGTTTTAAAGCAAACGCTTTGACAATAAGCAGCTTACGTATATTTATATCATCAGTCCAAGTATAAAAATGATAAGTATTTAATCCATATTTCTTCAAACACTCCGTAAAACATTTTGCTACAGCATATGCAAAATCACTTAACCAAACATTGAATTTATATGTCTTATTTTCACTATCGCTAGATCTTTTAACAGTAATATTAAGCATAGCATCAGGCTTATGAAAATACTGCAAATCAAAACTTATATTCCATTCATAGGTACTAGGCTCTTCGTCCCACACAAAGCGAACTTTTCCAGGAACATCAGCCCATTCATTACCATCATTATCGACAAATACACCTTCATATTCTTCTGTTTCAACTAAAAAATTTTCATGACGATTATCATAATCAAGGAAAAAATAAGCTGTTTCTAATAAACCTGTTGGAATACTAGTATGCCAAATTGTAGCAACATATGACGTAAACTCTATAGCATTTATGCAACAATTAACATCAGCCCAGCCTGCTTCTCGCGGGCAAACTTCAAATTTTACAGGACAATCTTTTCGTATAATTACATTATTCCAATCTATACTATTCACAACCTATCCCTCCTATCTTCTCATTATATCATATACAAAAAATCGGCGCACCATATCATGATACGCCGCCCACCCCAAAAGTTCACAAGTAATTCCTTGAAAAAAACTATGCTTTATGTTATATTATAGATAAAGAAGACAACCGCCCACAAGGTTGGTTGCCGCTTAAATTAGGTTTGAAAAACCGCCTTGTAGCTGCAAATTACAGAGGCGGTTTTTCTATGTCTAGACTATCTGCTGTACTGAAAGATAAAAGTCAGCAATGCCAGAATGAACATGCCAAAAGCCATCAGGTCTTTGAAATCATAGTTCCTCATAGACATCACCTCGATTCTCTTAGAGAATTTCGGCAATGCCACCCCGTAAACGGTTGTCTTAAAACATATTTTAGCATATAAAACAAAAACATACAACGAACAAACTGTGAGGTTTGCCGTTGTATGTTTTTTATTTATATCTTGTTTTTACCTTACATCTCTGCCATGAGTATAAACTGGCAGCAGCTTCGGCGACAGCTCGCCCTGCACGCCGGCAGCCTTTTCTTCCTCAGCGTAGCGACGTACATGCTCCAGGCTCAGCTTGCCCAGCTGGACGCTCTTCGCTGCTTCGGCAGCCTTCGTACCCGCAATACGGCCAAAGACAATGATATCCAGCAGGCTGTTGCCCATCAGACGATTGGTACCGTGAATACCGCCAACAGCTTCACCGGCAACAAACAGTCCCGGCAGCTTTGTTTCCGCATCCTTGTCAATCAGGATACCGCCATTTTGGTAATGCAGCGTCGGATAAATCAAAATCGGTTCCTTACGCAGGTCAATGCCGAACTTAGCATACATACGCAGCATACCCGGAATGCGTTTGGCAATAGTACCTTCACCGTGCAGCATTTCAATCAGCGGCGTATCGAGCCACAGCGCCACGCCATCGAGCGCCTTCACACCCTTGCCGCGGGCAGTACACTCACGAATGATAGACGCAGCCGCCACATCACGGGTTTCCAGCGGATGCATAAAGATTTCGCCCTCGCTGTTTACCAGCTGCGCACCAATCGAGCGCACCTTTTCGGTAACCAGCGCGCCATAAATCTGCGCCGGATAAGCAACACCAGTCGGATGATACTGAATTGCGTCAGCATAAATCAGCGGCGCACCGGCACGGTAAGCCATAACAAGGCCGTCGGCAGTAGCACCGTAATGGTTAGAGGTCGGGAAGCCCTGATAATGCAATCGTCCTGCACCACCGGTTGCCATGATTACGCATTTTGCGCGTACAACCTTGTACTCCTGCGCATCAAAATCCCACAGCACCGCACCGGCAGTTTTGCCCTCCTCGTCGAGCAGCAGCTCGACTGCTGGTGAAAACTCCAGCACCGAAATACCGCGGTTCTGCACCTCGTCACGCAGCACGCGCATGATTTCAGCACCGGTGTAGTCGGCGCAGGCATGCATACGCTTACGGCTCGTGCCGCCGCCATGCGTCGTCACCATAGTGCCGTCCTGCTCCTTGTCAAACATAACGCCCAGCTTGCTCAGCCAGTCAATCGCCAACGGTCCGTTGGTTACCAGCTCTTCCAGCAGCTCGGGAATATTTTTGTAGTGACCGCCGCCAAAGGCATCCAGATAATGCTGCGCCGGGGAATCGTTGCCCTTATCCGCAGCCTGAATACCGCCCTCGGCCATCATCGTGTTGGCATCGCCCATACGCAGCTTGGTAACTACGAGGACGTTTGCACCGCCGTTATGCGCTTCCAACGCAGCGGAAGCACCGGCGCCGCCGCCACCGATAACCAATACATCAACGTCATAGTCCACTTTTTCCAGATCAAGCTCTACATCCTGCAGGCGGCTTTTGCCCTCCAGCAGCTGTGCCAATTCTACCGGCACCTTCTGGCCCTTGTTGGGACCAACCTCCAGCACCTTAAAGCCCTTGGAACTGTAGTCCGGATGGAACTCCTTCAGCAGCTCGTCCTTCTCCTCTGCCGTAAAGCGTTCGATAGAAGCATGCAGACGTTGGGCACGGGTAGCTTCAACCTTAGCCATAGATTTTAACATATCTTCAGTAAATGCACTCACCTTGCCGCACCTCCTTATTTTTCAATCTCGCGCTTATTATACAGGTCTTTGATTTCGTCCAAAGGCATATTTTTCAGCTTTTCGAGCAGCGTTACATAATCGCCGTTTTTAATTTCGGCAACACGTTTAGCCAGATGCTCGCACTTCGGCGCAATATATTTGCCGGTAAGGCGACGGCACAGCAGGCCGACAGCGCTGTGGCTAATTTGTGCCGGGCAACGGGATGCACAGATATTGCAGCCAACGCAGTCAAAGGAAGCATGTGCTGCCTTCTCATATTCGCCGCGCTGAGCGTAAGCAATATACTGCATAACATTCAGGCCCTGCGGACAGCCTTTGGTGCAGGCATTGCAGCCGATGCAGCTGAAGATTTCCGGATACAGCTGACCGACAATATTATCGCTTGCCTTAATCTCTTCGATATTAAAAGTGCGCTTGTTAATCGGGAAGGAATCAATCTTGCCAACGCACATGCCTTCCTCAACCTTCGTCTGGCAGGAAAGCACAACCTTCAACTCCGTGCTGCCCTTCAAACGATAAATTACTGCACAGGCTCCGCAAAAGCCGCTGCGGCAGCCGCAGCCGCGCACCAGCTTAAAGCCTGCATATTCCATGGCATCCATAATGGTCAGGGTTGCCGGGACACTGTACTTTTTGCCCAGCAGGTAAACAGTTACCATTTCTTCCATATTTTTGCTCCTTATATTTTCTTCTCCAAAAAATGTATTTCAGAATTACAACGCTAAAATCCGCTATAAACGAAACAGTTTCATTACGAGCCATTAATATATCGTGGATTGCTTCTGATAGAAACGATATATTTATGGTGACGCCCCCTTCCGCCTCGCTACGCTCGGCACCTTCCCCAAGGGGCAGGCAAGACTAATAGCTTTTTCGTTAAACTTCATTAGCACATTCTTGGTTCCCCCTCGGGGGAACTGTCGCGCTAGCGACTAAAGGGGGCATGCATAGCAATTTTAGTAAATAAGTGTCCGGATTCACAGAAGTGTCGCAACTGTTTGAGCGATAAGCAAACTAATATAGAAAGATATGTAAGCATAGCGCGAGTTTTGCGGCACTTCGTCTTGAATCCACACGAAATTTGCGTTAAGAAATTTTTCCTGAGCTAAGCGATATTTAATTGCGAAGAATCAATATTCGTCCGGCATCTCGTCCAGCTCATCGCAGGTAAACACCGGCCCATCCTTGCACACATACTTCTTGCCGATATTACAGCGACCGCACTTGCCCACGCCGCACTTCATGCGCAGCTCCAGCGTCGTATAAACCTGCTTCTTCTCAAAGCCCATCTCAATCAACGCCGCCAGACACAGCTTAATCATAATCGGCGGACCGCACAGCAGCACCGTCTTATCCGGCGTAAACTTCAGGTCCTTCAGGAAATTAGGCACAAAACCGACATTGCCCGTCCAGCCCTCCTGCGCACGGTCAATCGTCAGATGCACGCGCGTATCCTTTTGCGCCGGCCACACATTCGTCAGCTCATCGTAACGCACAAAATCTTCCTTACTGCGTGCGCCGTAAACAACATCAATGCTGCCGTAATCGTCACGCTTATCCAGCATATAATTGATGACACTGCGCAGCGGCGCCAAACCGATGCCACCGGCGATAAAGAGCAGATCCTTGCCTTTCAATTTATCCTCAACAGGGAAATGATTGCCGTAAGGTCCGCGCACCGCAATCTGCTGACCGGGTTCAATATCGAAATGCAAAAAGTTCGTAATCGAACCGCAGCGTTTAATGCTGACCTCCATATATTTTTCGTTCGTCGGAGAGGAGGTAATGGAAAAAATCGCCTCACCCTTACCCGGAACAGAAAGAATAGCGCATTGTCCCGGCATATGCTCAAACAGCTTACCGCCGCCGATTTTCTCCACGCGGAAGGTTTTTACATCAGCCGTTTCCGTGCAGATGTCCGTCACCACGCCAATCTGCGGAATCAAGGTATCCTGACAATTACACATCCTGCTTCACCTCCGCTTTTTCCAAGGCCTTGGCAACCTTGACAATATTCAGCTGCACCGGACACTTTTGCAGGCAGCGTCCGCAACCGACGCAAGCATATTCACCCTCATTGTTTTCAGGGAAATATACCAGCTTATGCATATAACGCTGGCGGAAGCGCTCCACCTTCGTCTTACGCGGGCTGCCATGAGCCATCAGCGTAAAATCCTTCGCCATGCAGCTGTCCCAGCAGCGATAGCGTTGCGTGCGCTCTTCCGTCTCCTGATAATCGCGGATATCATAGCAATGACATGTCGGGCACACATAGGTACAGGTGCAGCAGGACAGGCAGCCTGCTGCCAGCTGTTCCCAAATTTTACTGTGGAAGACCTTCAACTCATCCTTCGCCAGCTCGTTATTCACCTTGAAATCATGCAAGGGCAGTACACTCAAAATTTTTTTCGTCTGCTTCTGCTGCTCACTAACCGTTGCCGCAGCATCTGCATCTGCCTCTGCCAGTACACCAGCGCTGACAAGCTTCGCTGTCAGCTCCTCGCCCTTGGCAGTCACAGCCTGCCAGCAAAGCTCCTCGCCCACTAGCCAAGTCTGCACATCCGTCTCCGGAGCGCCTGCGTCAATGCCAAAGGCATGGCAGAAGCAGGTTTCTTCTGGAGCGCTGCAGCCTAAGCCGATAAGCACGCATTGCTCGCGTCTTGTTTTATAATATGTATCAACAGGCGCTTTTAAAAACACCTTATCCAAAATCTTAAAGCTGCGCGCATCGCAGGCACGCACGCCCATGACGATCGTCACGCCGGCAGGCGGAATATTTTGCTCTAGCGCCAGCTCCTTGCCGCTCGTCTTAAAGGTCAGCAGATTTTCTACCTGTGGGAAGAAAACGTCCTTGGCGCTGCGGTTTGTCAGCGGTGCATCCAGTGCAACCTCCGCATCTTCGTGATATGGAGCAAAGTCGGCATGCCCGCTCTTGTTTTTGCAGGGCAGCAGCAGCGTACCGATATTTTGTAAGGCTGCATATAATTTTGGCAGCTTTTCCTTTGCTATCTTATACATGCTGCGCCCTCCCTTCTACCGCACTGTTGGCTTCCGGATCATTCTGCTTAAAGCTCACTTGAGGTGCAGGTGTTTCGCTGTCCGCACCGGCCTGATATTGGCCGAAGAAGCTGTTGATATCCTTCATAAACTTCATGTTCAGCAGCTCTAGATGAATTCCCTGCGGACAAACACGCGCACATTCACCGCAACCGGTGCAGCGGCCGGCAACGTGGAAGGCACGGATGATATGATACATCTGCTCTTCAACCTCGTCGGCATACGCCTTGCCTGCTACCGGAGTATCGGGCTTATCAAAAATGCATTGCTCACAGCTGCACGCCGGGCAGATATCACGGCAGGCATTGCAGCGGATGCACTTGGACAGCTCGCTTTGCCAGAAGGAGAAGCGCTCTTCGGGGCTCATCGCTTCAATCTCCTTGACCTTGGCGAATTTATCGCCGGTGAACTGCGGTACAGGCAACGGCTCGGCCAGCTCCTCGTCCGCAATTTTATAAGCAGCGCCCTTGCACATCAAGCATTTGTTCAGCAGCACGTCAGCCTTTACCAGACGCTTTTCGCCATAGGCAGTGTTGACAACAACCTCGTCGCCGTCAACGCTCACGCTGATAATACCCTTAGCGCCGGCAGCCTTAATCTTTTTGATATCCAGCATCCCGCTGCAAGGAGTTCCGATGGCGTAAACAAGCTCACGCTTAATGCGGTTATCCTTCAGCAGCTGATTCACGCCATATGTATCACAGGGCTTTAAGAAAACAGCAGTCTTCTTGCCTGCATGGCTTGTTTCAATTAAATATTTGCAGAGATTGGCAGGGCAGAACTCGTTATAGACAAGCTTGTCGCATTCGTCCGCACTGCTTACGGCTGCAGGTGTGTTATCGTAAAAGAATTCGCCTGCCTGCCATGCCAGCACACGCTCTACTGTGCCCTCTGCCAACAGCTCAGCTGCACGCTTCTGCAACAGCTTTTCTATTTTTTGCATCGCAAATCCCTCAACTTTACATTCTCACCCAATGCCGCAATGTGCTCGGCAAAATCGTTCATCACCTGTGCAAAACGTGCGCCCTCAGCCGCACTAACCCATTCCACACGGAAGCGTTCACCGGCCACACCCAGATAATCAAGCATACTCAGCAGCAGCGTCATACGACGACGCGCATAATAGTTGCCGGTAGAATAATGGCAGTCACCGGGGTGACAGCCGCACATGATTACACCGTCCGCGCCACGCTGAAACGCACGCAGGATAAAGAGCGGATTCACTCTGCAGGAGCAGGGAACCTTAATGATTTTGATATTAGCGGGATAATGCTTGCGGGCTGTTCCGGCGCCGTCAGCACCGGCATAGCTGCACCAGTTGCAGCAGAAGGCCACAATTTTCGGTTCAAAATTTTTCTTCTCTAGCATAATGCATCCACCTCTGCCAGAATTTGTTGATTAGTAAAGCCCTGCAAATCCATAGCACCGCAGGGGCAGGCTACCGTGCAGGCACCGCAGCCCTGACACAGCGCATTGTTTACCACAGCAACGGTGCGTGTTTCGCGCACGCCAAGCTTAGTGATAACCTGCTTGCTCTCGCCGGTAATCGCACCATAGGGGCAGACATGCGTGCAAGCCAGGCAGCCGCTGCAAATGCTTGTATCGCACTGCGCAGTGCAGGGATTCGTCAGCAGCTTATCCTTCGCCAGCAGGCCGACCACCTTAACAGCCGCTGCACCGGCCTGTGAAACAGTTTCCGGAATATCCTTCGGTCCCTGGCACATGCCGCTGAGGAAAATGCCTGCCGTCGGACTTTCAACTGGACGCAGCTTCGGATGCGCCTCTACGTAAAAGTCATCGTTGTCAATGCTGGCAGTCAGCATCGTCGCCAGCTTGCGCGCATCGGGAGAAGGCTGTACAGCCGTTGCCAACACTACTAAATCAGGATTCAGCATCAGCTTGCGGCCGCTGTTCAGATCGCTGGCAAAAACAGTCAGCTTGCCGTCGCCGTCAACTATAACCTTGCCAACCTGACCGCGTACATAATGCACGCCGTATTCCTCCACTGTACGGCGTTGGAACTCGTCAAAGCCCTTGCCCGGAGTACGGACATCTATATAAAATACAGTTACATCCACATCAGGGTATTTTTCGCGGATATACATCGCATGCTTGGCATTATACATGCAGCAGATTTTACTGCAGTAGCTCTTGCCACGACCGCTCACATCACGCGAGCCTACGCAGGAAACGATAATAACCTTCTTCGGCTCCTTACCGGTAGACGGACAAACGAGATGTCCTTCGGTAGGTCCTGCCGCATTCGTCAGACGCTCCAGCTCCAGTGAGGTGATAACATCCTTGCTGGCCCCGTAGCCGTATTCGCCGAATTTATCGAGAGGCATCGTTTCGAAGCCGGTTGCCAATACAATTGCACCGTATTTTTCCGTGATCAGCTCATCGGTCTGCGTATAATCAATTGCTCCTGCAGGACAAACCTTGGAGCAGATACCGCATTTACCTGTCTTGAACTTGATGCAGGCCTCACGGTCGATAACAGGCACCTTAGGAATGGCCTGCGCAAAGGGAATATAGATTGCGCCGCGATTCTTCAGTCCCATATCGAATTCGCTCGGAGTTTTGCGGGACGGACATTTTTCGGTACAGATGCCGCAGCCGCTGCACATATCAGCCTTCACGCTGCGTGCTTTTTTGCGGATTGTCACATCGAAATTACCCACGAAACCGCTTACGCTTTCTACCTCGCTATAGGTATAAAGCGTAATATTTTCATGATTTGCCGCATCCACCATCTTCGGTGTCAGGATGCAGGCAGAGCAGTCGAGTGTCGGGAAGGTTTTGTCGAGCTGCGCCATACGGCCGCCGATTGTCGGCTCCTTCTCCACAATATCTACCTTGTAGCCTGCTTCCGCAATATCCAGCGCCGTCTGAATACCGGCAATACCGCCGCCGATAACCAGTGCGCGCTTCACTACCTGGCTTTCGCCGGGCTTCAGCGCTCCATTAAAGCGCACCTTGGCAATTGCTGCCTTGGCTAATTTAATCGCCTTCGCTGTCGCTTCAGCCTTATCCTTCAGCACCCAGGAGCATTGCTCGCGGATATTGGCAATCTCTACCATGTAGGGATTGATGCCAACACCCTCCGCACATTTGCGGAAGGTTGCCTCATGCATACGCGGCGAGCAGCTGCAGACAACAAGTCTGTCCAGCTTATAATCTGCCACAGCCTTGCGAATCAGCTCCTGGCCCTGCTCGGAGCACATATATTTATAATCGATGGCATAGGCAACGTCAGGAATTTGGCGCACTGCCTCTACCACCTGGGCAACATCTACCGTGCCGGCGATGTTGCTGCCACACCAACAAACAAAAACACCAATCTTTTGCACGTAGCTTCCCCCTATTTATTATATTTTCTAAAGGCTGCAACCAAAAGCTGCTGCGGCATATCGCTCGGATAATGCTCCACACTTTCGGCAGGCAGCTTGTTGTTTCCTTGCTGACGAATCTGCAGCAGGCGCAACGCCTCCATAACGCGCGCCGGACTCACGCCGCGTGGGCAGCGCTCCTCGCACGCCATGCAGGACAGACATTGCCACGGTGCGTCTGCCTCCAGCAGCTCGGACGCATAACCGCTGTTTAAGTCCCACACTACGCGGTGGGGCAGCAAATCCATTTTAGACGCAGCTTCACAGTTCGCACTGCAGCGGCCGCATTGCATGCAGCGACGCACGTCGGTAGCAGCAAGGCGCAAAATATCTTCTGTCAATTGCTTTTCATCAACAGCCATTATTCCGCACCTCCTTCGCTCTCCGCAACACCAAGCGCTTCAGCAAGAAGCTCCGTAAAGTAGCGTGTCGGCAGGCTGCCTGCGGCACCATTGGCCGTCAGGTTATACGCACACAGCGGGCAGGCAGTGACCAGCTCCTGCGCACCACAGCTGGCAGCATTATTTTTAATTTCGCTAACAAGCTGCTCGCACTGCGCCTTATCCTTCAGCGCTAGATAACCGCCGCAGCATTCATTGCGCATGCTGTAAATAACAGGCTCCGCACCCAGCGCTTTAATAAAGGCTTCCATAACAGTAGGACTCTCTACGTCATCGAGGGCTAAAACTGCTCCCGGTCTAAGCAGCAAACAGCCATAATAAGCGCCAACCCTGCGTTCCTTTAAAGGATGGCTCACCAGCTGTGCCAGCTTTTCCCATCCAATTTCATCACGCAAAACCTCCAGGTAATGCAAAACCCGTGTTTCACCGGCATAAGGCTCTTCAAGTTGCAGATAATTATTCACCTTTTGGCGAATCTCCGCATTCGTCGCCATATCGTGATTCACACGTTTGATGACATGGTAGCACGCACTGCACAGCGTCACTAATACGCCGCCGTTTTCACGCGCCGCCACAAGCGCACGCACCGCACTCAGACGCTCGGCAATAGCATCAGGCGCCATCGGGTAAACCGCACCGCAGCACTGCCATTCCGGCAGCTCCACCAGCGGAAAGCCCAGCACCTCAGCACAGCGTCGTGCTGCCATATCCAGCTGCTTCGCCTTCGTTGACAGCGTACAGCCAGGATAATAATTATGAATCATCGTCTTTCCCTCCTTCGCAAAGGACATAAAACAACCTTGACCAAAAAATTGCTTTATTATGTATCTATTCTACATTAATTCTGAAAATACTGCCAGTAGCAAAGAAAAATTTTCTTAGTTGTCGTCGGCAGTTCGTATCGTCAATGCATTTACTTGGTATAAGCTTGTAAAAGCGCAAATTATTCACAGCAAAAAAACACCGCCTGCGCTGTAAAATGCAGTACAAACGATGCTTTATTGATAAAATTATTTAGCTTCGCTGTTATACAGCTCAAGCTGCTTTTGCAAATATTCCCTATACGCCGCACGTACACTGTCTGGGCCAGCGATAATTACATCACCGCCAAAACCTGCCACCCAGCCCAAAAAGCCCGCGTCAGACTGCACTTCAACGCTCGTAGAAAAATATTCCTTATCATCCGGGCAGTCGTAATAATATACGCAACTGCTAAGAAAATCAATACTGTCTATACCTGATTTCCGCCTGCTCTGAATGAATTATCGCCACATACTCGCGTGAGTTCACCAACCTGATAATCTCCTCCACTACCTCTTTTGACGCGTGCCCGCTCGTATGCAGCTGCACAGTATTGCAGGCAGCACAGGCCTCAGCCAGCTCCGCATTATAATACTCTGCCTTCTTGTCCTTAATATAACCTGACCATTGGGAATAAATTACCAGCGGCTGTAGGTCGCTATATTGCGCCACCAGCCTTTGCAGCTTCTCCGCAGCCTGTGTTCCGCTCAGAAAAATCAGCGCGCCACGTTCACGCAGCTTTTTTTCCTGTAACTTGTAGGCCAATTTATCCTGTAACGCTTCCTTGTCCAGCAGCAGGCTATACATTCCCGACAATCTGAACTCCCTGTCCTGTTTACAATTATTCAGATATGCATACAAATCCAGCTTATAATGATAATAACTCTGCACCTGCTTCAACATATACCCGCTTGCCAGCACAACCTTATGCGCAGCTCGTGCGGCACGATAAAAATTGCGCAGGCGGATAAAATTCGTCGACGAACAGATGCAAAAGACCAGCTTATACTCTCGCATCAACGCACAAGCCTGCGTAAAAAGTTCATCTTCCGTCAGCAGCTCGCCCTCCTCGCGCGTCATATTTGTGCCTTCGGTAATCAGAATATCCACAGGCTTATAACGCAGCTGCAAGCCAAAGACATAGTGCAGCAACAGCTTTTTGAGCTTGTTTCCCATAAAGCCGTGCGTGCGGAAATCGCCCATGTGCAAAATACGCTTATCCGGCGTTTCAATCAGAAACATCATCGCCGCCTCTGCCGAATGGTCAATGGTGTAAGGTGTGACTTTAATATCGCCAACCTGCACAGCCTGCTGAGGCCAGAGCACATGATTACGCGTTTTGTCTTCCAAAATCTCAATCTGCTTTTTGTACCGGGCATCGTGCTTCGCCAAAGCGTGGTAAATATTGAGCAGCGCATAGCGGCACATCTGACTCATGTACAGTGGAATCCCCGGCAGAATTTTGTTGAAGCGACCAATGTGGTCGCCATGATAATGCGTGAAGAATACTGCGTCGTATTGCACCTCGACAGAAGTGAGGCCTTCGACCTCCAGCGCTTCTTTATGCTTGCTGCCCGGCAGATTCTCGCCAAATTCAATGCAAATTTTTGTCGTATCCGTACTAATCAAAGTTACACAGCCACCAATCTGGTCGGCATGAAGAAATTCTATGTTGGTAGACATCTTATCGCTCCCTATTATTTATCTCAAACTATCATTGTATCTTAGTAGCTAAACCAATAATCTCTCATCTTCTGCAAAAATTCTTCTGTCAACGGATAGCCTGCACTCTCGCCTATAACAGCATCTATGCCACAATATGGACACAGTGCAGTTAAGCCAAAATCAACCCATTCTAACTCTTTAGTGTCAAAAACTTTAAGGCAATGAAAACATCCACATCTTTTATCATGTTCAAGCAGTCTTCTGTTAAACATACAATATTCATGCGCTGTGATATAATCAGGCTCACATTTTTGTTCTGTATTATCATTTTTATGAAAATTTATCTTTTGCATTTTATCTCCACCCTTCCTAACAAAAAACATTTTAGTATTTACATCAACTATGCTGCTTCCAAAAAATTTTGTGAGAATAGTATACGATAAGTTGTATGGCAAAAATAGTATAGCTGATGCTTGTTTTGGGTAAAGAAAACGCCCCGACGCGCGGGGCGAGTGGATATTCTTATTTATGAACGTTTATATCAATCTTTAAATCATATTGCTTTTTATTATACTGTAATTCACTTTCTATTCCATTATCGTTCATAATATTTATCACAGCATCTGTAGCATCTGTAATAAGAGGATGAAACTCATCAGCTAAAATCCAGCCTGTTATCTTTGTAATATTTTTAATTCCATCACATAGCTTATTGTAGCTTCTATCTGTCTTTTTAGGATTACGAATCTTTACATTTTGTTTTGTTTCCAAGCTATTATGCCAATACACGTCGCGCATATAATTGCTGTAGAAAAATATTTCTGTCAAAATCCCCACCATTTTGTTTTTAGCCTTCAACTCATAGATATTAAATTCATTTCCATCTAATACCCAAAAATCTATTGCAGACTTTTTACCTGTAAAAACAGCAGTTGCATCAGACTTTTTATCTTTAAACAACCCTACAGGCAGTTGTCTGTTCATAACAACATTTTTATCTGAAAAATCTAATATCAACTTTCCAAGACTATCATCATCACAAAAACGTTTTTCAACATAGCCCTCTGTACCCAACACATCTTCATCATCTTCTGCTTCTTTTGAAGGTTCATTATTGACAAACTTACCACTACTTAAAAAATCAGCAAAATTTTTTCTCATAGCTTCTAATTCATCAGATAAGAAAAACCATGTGCCATATTGCTCTTTAAATTTTAAAATACGATACAAAAATCTGCCTAAATGCCCATTCGATGGTATTCCACCAACATATCTATCATTAACTACGCCATCTATATCTAGCATAATTTTTAAGTTCTTAATATTGGTATAAGCTTTTATAATAAAGCACCATGCTTCAAATGCTGCTGCATTATCTTGCATATTTACAGCATCACCTTTACCTAATCCAACAGCTTTAGGCAAAAGAGTCATAGTCAAAATATGCTTTGAATCATCATAATCTATCGCAATATCTCTAGGGAAAGATCTCAAGCTTTTAACACCTAAGTCTTCTTTTAAAATCTTTTCTGCTTCTTTGTTTGCCATCTTCAAAACCTCCAATCACAACTAAGATACTTACATATTCTCCGGCATCAACTGAAACTCCTGCACACCCTCTTCAGCACGCCTGCATGTGAATAGTTTATTTATGCTTCTTGCATCCATTATAACAAACAGGCTAG
>ULIZ01058148.1_pt1 | contig 20857 bp, 14 predicted proteins | sample 1950601 | NCBI WGS metagenome assembly ULIZ01 (sample SAMEA4835456, study PRJEB28245) | human gut metagenome | biome: gut microbiome; material: fecal sample | place: Denmark | collected 2008 | reverse complement strand
TGTTAATCGTTTTTAGTGGACACTAGTGAAGGTGTTTATAACACATATATGGATTTTAAGGATAAAGTTGACATCTTCCATGTATCATTTAGCGGTGGTAAAGATAGTGAAGTTTCCTTAGATATAGTTCAAAGAGCTCTACCTCATAATGAATTTGTTGTAGTGTTCGGAGATACCGGCATGGAATTTCCAGACACTTATAATGCGGTACAACTTGCAAAGCAGAAATGCGAGGAAAGTGGAATCCGTTTTTATATTGCAAAATCTCATCTAAAACCAATAGATTCCTGGAGACAGTTCGGTCCTCCAACATCTACTATTCGTTGGTGTTGTAGTGTGCATAAAACTACTCCACAGCTTCTTACCATACGAGACATATTAGACAAGACATCTTTTACAGAAATGGCATTCGTAGGAGTAAGAGCTGATGAAAGTGTTCGCAGAAGTGGTTATGATTATATTTCCTATGGAACAAAACACCGTGGACAATATAGTTGTAATCCAATTCTGGCTTGGAACTCAGCAGAAGTGTATCTTTATATCTTTGCTAACAACCTACATCTTAACGAAGCTTATAAACGCGGAAATACGAGAGCAGGATGTTTGGTGTGCCCGATGTCAACGAACAGAAATGACTATCTGAACAACAGGTGTTACAATAGTTCGACTCAACCTCTTTTGGATATAATTCATGATCTGAACTCAGCAGATAAAGGGAATGAAGAACGTATAAAAAGCTATATAGAAAATAACGGTTGGAAAGCCAGAAAAAACGGACGAGACTTGAGTATCGCCCCAAAAGATTACACAGAGTTGATCATTGGTAAAGACCTAGTAATTACTTTCAAGAATCAAGGTGATGATTGGAAGCAATGGGTTAAGACTTTAGGTAGAATACTTCCAACAGAGGATTCAAATATAGTGAAAATTGAACACGCTGGTAAAGAATACATTATACGAGCTAAGGAAAAAGAAGATGGATATTGTCAGGTTTCAATTTCAAACGAATCAACAGCTTCCAATATTTTGTTCCTAAAGAACGTACGTAAAATATTCCGAAAGAGTCATTACTGCGTGGGATGTCGGGTGTGCGAAGCTAATTGTAAATTTGGCAATCTCAAATTCGACATAAATGGTCATGTTCAAATATTAGATAAATGTGTAAAATGCGGTCAGTGTCTGGATATTGACACAGGTTGCTATGTATATAAATCATTATGGCTATCCAAAGGACTAGGTAATATGGATAAAAGTAAATCATTAGATTGCTATGCAGCTCATGCTCCAAAAATGGAGTGGTTCATTCAGTATGCAAAACTCGGAGAGAGATTCAAGACAGAAAACTCTCTTGGTAATAATCAAGTACCAGCTTTCAACCGTTTCTTGAGAGATGCAGGTATCATCGAAGGCGATGTAGAAACCCCACTTGGTGCTATGTTGCGAAATAACATTGAGGATGAAAAGATTTGGGCACTTATGTTAACCAATCTTTCATATACGCCAGAAGTTGGATGGTACATTACTAACTTTACTGCCAACGACAGCCACCCTCTAAGTGCTATTCTGAATGAATTAAGCAATACTGAGGGAGTTAGTGCAAGTGCTCAGAAATCTATTCCAGCTGCTTTAAAACGAATAGCTGCATTGCCATTCCAGAACGTTGGCTTTGGCTTTTGCGATAAGTCAACAAAAGAAAAAGGTGGAGCTATGTTTATTCGTACATCGTGGGCAATGCCTGATGAAAAAGTAATTCTCTATAGTCTTTATAAGTTCGCAGAGGCATGTGGAGGATTCTATCAGTTCACATTAAATCGCTTGATGGATAACGATGTTGATAGTGACGGTGTAGGTCCTAACCAGATCTTTGGAATAGATAATGAGACAATTACTCAAATTCTTAAAGGACTTGCAGTCAACTATCCAGATTTTATCAATGTTAGCTTTACGCTTGATCTTGATAATATAACTTTGAAGGAAGACAAGTCATCTAAAGACGTTCTTTCCCTCTTTTAAGAAATAACGAATATGGATAAATATCGTCATTATTTCGACATAGACCCAGATTATTTCCCTGCAGTCAATGCCGATGTCATCAAAAAGAACCCAGACCTCTGGAAGAAGTTCTACCCACATGATACTTTTGTAAAGTTGCTCAAACATACCGTAGATGTTCTCACCCGAAAACAAAAATTAAACATTTGGGTAGAGGGTGCCTACGGTACAGGTAAGTCACATGCTGTTTTAACCTTAAAGCGTTTGTTGGATGCAAACGAACAGGAGACAAGAGATTATTTTACTCAATTTAATCTCGACACAGACTTGTGCAACAAGTTTATTGGTGCCAAGAACAAGGGTAAGATAATAACAGTACATCGCTATGGATCTTCATCTATCCATGGTGACAACGACTTGATTCTTGCCATTCAGGAAAGCGTAGAACACGCATTGGCAGAAGCTGGCATTGATAATGCCGGCTCTGATGCATTGAAGACGGCCATCGTTAAATATCTTTCCGATTCGGAAAACAAGCAGATGTTTGAGATTCTTGTGAAGGGTAGCTATTCTGAGTTGTTTGGTGGTGATAGCGTTGACGATATTGTAAACAACCTACAGACCTTCAAAGATCAATCTCTTCAGACTTTGATGGCAAAGATCTTCAAGGTAGCAAACGAAAAACAAATCAAAGCATTTACCTTAGATGACAAAGGTCTTGTAGCTTGGTTAAGAGAGGTGATACACGAGAATGATTTGTCTGCTCTTGTATTCATTTGGGATGAGTTTACAGAATATTTCAACAACAACACCCACCACCTAACAGGATTCCAGACACTTCTTGAATTGAGCGAAACAGAGCCATTCTGCTTTATTGCAGTAACACATAAGAGCGAAGCTTTGTTTGCTGATACTGATAGCGACAAGAGTAAGATTCTTGGACGTTTCGTTCGTCCTACCTGCGAGATACAGTTGCCTGAAAATATGGCATTCAAACTCATGGGCGAAGCTTTGCAAATAGTGAACGATGATGTTGTTCGTGATGAATGGAATGATATACAGTTGGATTTATGCGACCGAACAATCGAATCACGCAAGATTGTTCAGAAGATGGCCGGCATACAGGAAAGCGAACTTGCCGCAATTCTTCCTATTCATCCTTATGCTGCATCGTTGCTGAAACATATAGCTACATCGTTTGAGTCAAATCAGCGTAGTATGTTTGACTTCATCAAAAATGATCGCGGAGAAGAGATAAAAGGCTTCCAATGGTTTATCGACAACAATGGTCCTGAGGACGACAACCCATTACTCACAATTGATATGTTGTGGGGATTCTTCTATGACATGGGGAAGGAGAATCTTGCTTATAATGTGCGTGTCATACTTGATTATTTCCCTAGAATATTGAGCACAAAGAAAATAACGAGCGAGGAACAGCAAGTTCTTAAAGCAGTCCTCATGCTACAAGCTATTTCTATGGAATTGCACGATAGTGTTGAACTTTTCCATGCTAATGAGAAGAATCTATGCAATGCCTTTGAAGGATCTGACCTGGAGAACAATCGCGCTGTAAGCTGTGCCGAGAAACTGGTTCGTGATAGCATTCTGTATAAAAAGCGTCAGCAAGGTGATAAGTTCGTTTACTCTGTTCTTACAGGTGAAATGGACTCAAACAAGATTGACGAACAGAAAAAACAGTTTGAGTCAAAGACAACTTCAAGCTTGATAGTCGAAGGGAATCTTGGAGAATGCCTCGTTCTACCAAAATCACTAACTCTTCGATACGAGATAGATTATGCAGGTGCAACAGACTTTGAGCAGAAAGCGAAGAAAGCAATAGCAAGTGCATCCTACAACCAACACAAGCTTTTTGCTGTTGTTACATTCGCCAAAGACAATAACGAAGCTGCTGTAATAAATAAAAAGATAAAAGAAATTCTACAAAAGAATCCTGATACCAATGTAATATTCATTGATACAAGTAAAACCATATTGGGCGAAGATCAATTCAAGGAATGGGTTGAGCAGAAAGCAACATCTTCTTACTATGTAGGCAAAGATAACAGCCAATGCCAACAATACGCACAGTATGCAAATACAATATTAAACAAGTGGAAGCAGAGAATTGCAGACGGTCAGTTTTTTGTTTATACAACACAGTTACCAAATGGTGACTCAAAGGCAAATGCCGACATCTTGATAGATGCGTTGATGGAAGAAGACCGCAAGTGGTTCCGCTTTGGCCTTGAACACAATAAAGTTCATGATCCAATGTGGACAGCTACCATGCTAAAAGTAGGAGCAGAATGTGGTGTGCTTCAGAAAACCAAGAGTGCTTATACTAACCAAAAGAAATTGGAGAAAGCATTTGATGGAGCGTGGGAAGTTGAAGAGTACTGGAAGAAATCTCCAGCACTACCTATTTCACGTGTCAAGACAAGTGTTAATGAATTGATTGAGCAAACAATGGAAAGTGAGGGTCGCATATCAATCCAGAAGATATACGATCATCTGAAAGATTCTCCATTTGGCTTCATGCCTTGCAACTATACAGCCTTTGCTATTGGCTTCCTTCTGAAAGAATATATTTTGGATGGTAAGTACACCTGGAGTGATGGCGTGTCAAGTGACGAGTTGACTTTGGAGAAATTCAAGGAAATGGTTGATGAAGTTATAAAGCTCGACAACACACCTAATCCTCGTTATCGAGATAAGTATATTGTAACGATGACACCAGAGGAGAAGAGTTTCATTGAAACAACCGCAACTGCATTCAATGTGTCAAAAAGTCTATGTTCATCGCTTGAACAAGCACGTGAGCGTATTCGTTCGAGAATGAAAGAATTTGGATTCCCAATATGGAGTCTTATCAATATTCTGGACAAAGAAGATCTTGCAAGCGACCCTGAGGCAATAAAAGAGGTCATCAACCTTTATTGCGGTATTGCTAATAATACAAAGGATTCAGGCAAGTCGGAAAATGACATTGCCATCGAGATTGGAAAAATCTGCATAAATGAGCCTAAGGTAGTTGATGACCTGAAGAAACTTTTATCAAAGGATAAATGTACCCAGGGTATGCAAGCATATTTATCAAACTACAAGAATGGTGCTTTGGTTGACATAGCTAACGATATTCAGGATGGTGGAAAGTATATCAATGCTTTACGCGCTAAGTTTGATGCAGATGCTGCCAATTGGGTTTGGAAGCAAGACACCGTTGACCAAAAGATTGATGAGGTAATCTGTGAATACCAGATAGCTCTTGAAACCTGCAAGATTTTGTCCAGCTGCAAGTCTTATGAAGAAGCATTGCGTGCATGGAGCGACAAATGCAACAATATGCGCCTAAGTTACCAAGCCATTAAAAATGAGGTTGGTGATGCAGATGTGCTGTTGTCTAAGCTCTACACATTACGTAAGGAAGGAAGAATCCCGGAATCACAGAAGGCTGATTTCCTTATCAATATCAAGGACTATGGCAACAACTTCAAAGACCTCTACAACAATCAGAAGGATCTATTTGTAAAGGTTGCAGACTTCTATCTTGGTGAATTAAGTGAGGATGACAAAGAAACTGTATTCAAGAAAGTGTCTGCAGGATGCTTCTCAATGGACAAATCTTCTTATATGCATAATGTAGAACTAATTGTAGCTGATTACAAGAAACAATTAGGATCACAGAAACTAAAGGCATATTGGAAGGAAAAGACCGGTACAGATACCCCTTACCAGTGGTCAAATAAGTATCAAATGCCTATACTCATCATGATACCTGAGGCAGAATGGGCTGATTGCAAGAAAGTGTTTGGCATTATTGGTTCTAAGAATCCTGATACAAATTCCATAGAAACTGCCCAAATATATTTGGATAAGTTCAAGTTGTGGGATGAACTTAATGATGAATCAAAGCGAGATGCTGCTTTTATCAAGTACATTATCGCTGATAAATCAGCCATGTTGAAGGACATTAATGAGGTTAAGACACAACTGACTTCGCATATAACAGGAGCTCCATACGATTGGTACAGTAATCCGCAAGTAAAGTCGTACCTCGAGAAACTTGCACAGGCTCGTTATAATTCAGGCGGCTTTAATGAAGCGTTTGCCAAGATTGATTCTATGCCAGCAGACAAGGTGAAGCAATACCTCAAGGATCTCATTAAGAACAACATGACAGTAGGAATAGAGATTATTAAAGATAAATAATATCGCTTATGGACTTTAATAAGGCTTGTAAGAAAATCACAAAATACTTGGAATCAGCAGCATCTACTCCTATCATAGTAGATGTTGCTGATATACCAGGTCTTGGTTTGCTGCAAGATACATTTAAGATAGGAGCCAACGATTTCTATAATTCATCCCTTTTTTGTGGTGGTGATCGTTTGCCCCAGATTGACAAGCTCTTGAACGAGATGCAGACAAGAAAGAAACGGACTTTTCTTTTGCATTTGTCTTCATTTATGAAGATAGAAGGTGAAGAATATCTCAAAGCAAAGCTTCGCTCAATACTTGATATGACCATTGAGGGTAAACTGGTTGTAGTAACTTTTAGATGTGCTGAATATCTTACATTTTCTGACCCTCGCATAGAAGCTTCAAATAGAATCATAAAGATAGATCCGCTCCTTGATAGTTATTACAAATTACCAGTTCTGCATTTCGTATCAAAAGAGTTTGTTAAGAACATAGACGCTGTTGTGGAAGGGCTTAACAGTTTCGCAAGCTATATTGAGACTTCCGAGGCAGATACAGTATATATTGTAACTAATAAAAAGAAATCGGAGTTCCCTAACTCTCTTTATCCTATCAACCAGAATTCTTCTGCTTTTGACATTCTGTCGAAAACCACTCCTGAGTTATTGTCTTTGGGCAATGATGCTGGAACAGAAGAACAGTGGAATTGGCTTAACGAAGAACTGGAGAAATATGACAATTGGACAGATCTGGTATTAAAGGAATTCGGTAATACATATGCCCTTGCTCATAATATCGGTTACATAGAATCCAAGACACAGCATGAGCAATGGTGTTATTTCCTTGCAATGAAATGTTTTGGCATCCAAGACAATGAATACTTAGCAAAAGTTGTCAATAAATCTAGAACATTTGAGGAATTCTGGGATTGTCTTTATGCCTTGATATTAGACATTGATTGTAGTAAGAATATCTATCTTTCCCTTTATAAGGAAAGAAAAGACATTCTTAGTAAAGTAAATGTGCCTATAGGTGTACGCTCTACATTTTGCAAGCAGGTTCTTTCAAAAAAGGAGAAAGCAATATTCTACCTGACCGACACTTCTATCCAAGAGAAAGAACTTGTAATCAGTCTTATCAATGATTATAAATATGATAGGCAATCATTGATGTCCATCCTGTCATTGGTTTATCCAGCGTTGAATAGCTATTTACAGTCATACGATTACGGATATAAGGAGCTGACAGAATACTTCAACGAATATAAGTACTGTAAAATTGCCAACACGATTACAGAGAAGTTGCGAGAACTTGTTGATATGTACGCAACAAATCGCATTTACTACTCATTACTTGATCGTCGATCTTCAATCGTCTCAAAGAAGAATAAGGATAACTCCAAGTTATACTTTGTAGATGCACTTGGTGTAGAATTCCTTAACTATATAAGAGAACTTTGCTATGCCAAGAATATGTCGTTTGATGTAGATTTGGCATATTGCGAATTGCCATCCATTACCTGTATGAACAAGGAGTTCGTTAGTGACTTTGCCAATCATGTAGATGTGAAGGATTTGGACAATCTTAAGCATGAAGGAAATGGCAATTACAACTACGAGCAAACAAAACTTCCGATACATATAATTGAGGAAATGAATATCCTCAATAGGGTTTTGGAGAATGTTGAAAAGGATCTTCATGATGGCATCGAACGTATCTTCCTTGTTTCTGATCATGGTGCAAGCCGCCTGGCTGTAATCAATGAAACAGAGAACAAGTGGGAAGTCAAGGAGAAAGGGCAACATTCTGGAAGATGTTGTCCGAAGTCTGATTTTGATGACAAACCGGATTTCGCCGCTGAAGATAATAATTTCTGGTGTATTGCCAATTACTACAGATTCAAAGGAGGCAGAAAAGCCAATGTTGAAGTACATGGGGGTGCTACATTGGAAGAAGTCATTGTGCCAATCATTGAAATACGCAAAGCAGGCGACAAACCGAAGTGTGAAATATGCGAAGCATTCCGTAGCATAGTAGTCAGCTTCAAGATAAAAGCCAAGATACAATTATTCATCGCTAAGGAAACTGATCAGGCAAGAGTTATGTGTAATGGCAGATATTACGATGCTATCCCTTCTGACAATAAATATATATATAATGTGGATATGCCTGAAGTGAAAAGAGGTAAGCATACAATTGACGTATATATAGGAAACACTCGCATAGCCGAAAATCTTGAATTTGAAGCTAAGAATGCAGGTGCTACCGAAAACAAATATTTCTAAAAAAGACATTATCATTATGCAAGATAAATTAAGAGAATGTTTTGAAGACATGGTTGTCTACAAAGACTTGAAGGAAAGCAATTTCTTCAAGGGACTTAAATTGCCATCTTTTCTTCGTGACTGGTTGCTCAAGATGTTTGAGGATGACGAAGGTAAGTTTAACGTAGAAGAGATAACCGAATTTGTCCGTTCTTATATTCCTTCCAAGACAGATTGGACAGGTATCAAGAATAGAATCGTAATGGAGGGTGAGCGCGTAAAGGTGCTTACCAGAATATCTGTTGATATAAATATTCAGAATCAAGAAGTTACTTTTGCTTTGCCAGACTTTGGTCTTACCAATAAAGAGACTGTTATTGAGTCTCATATTTGGGAGGATTGCAAGGAAGAACTTGTTAAAGCTAAAGAAACATGGGGTGTTGTAGAGTTAGGTTACAAATACCCTGAAGGCAAAATCAAAGGTAAAATAAAACTCGTTAGTTTCAAGAACTTCTGCCCTTATACCATCGACCTCGATTTCTACAAGGATGTTCGTCAGGAGTTTGATATTCATGAATGGATTGATGTTGTCCTTGGGGCCATCGATTATAATGCCGATGGTTATGAGGATGAACACACCAAGCTCGCTATGTTAACGCGACTTTTGCCATTCGTAGAAAAACGTCTAAACCTCATAGAATTAGCACCTAAAGGCACAGGTAAGTCATATCTTTTCGGAGGCGTAAGTCGATATGGTTATCTGTCAGCAGGCAAAATGACACGTGCTAAACTCTTCTATGATTTGGGACGTAGAGAAGATGGTCTTGTATTCTTCCATGATTACATTGCCTTTGATGAGATACAAAAGGTGGAGTTTGATAATCCTAATGAGATGACGCAAACTCTTCAGGGATACATGGAACAAGGTACTGTCAAGATTGGCGACAAGAATGATGTCGCAGAGGCTGGCTTCGTAATGTTAGGTAACATTGATGAGGAGAAAATGGATGAGTTCCAGAATATGTTTGACAGCCTTCCTACAATATTTAAGACAAGTGCTCTCGTAGATCGCATTCATGGCTTCATTAAAGGCTGGGAGATTCCTCGTATGAATGAGGGGCTTAAGATTCAAGGTTGGGCTCTCAACTCCGAGTACTTCTGCACAATTATGCACATGTTAAGAGATGATGCATCTTATCGTGCTATTGTGGACAGAATTGTTGACTATCCTAACGATGCAGATACACGAAATACTGAGGCGGTAAAACGAATAGCTACAGCATATCTTAAGCTTCTTTTCCCTAATGTACGTAGTGTGGAAGATGTTAATGTGCGTGAATTCCAACATTATTGTTTGCGTCCAGCTGTTGCAATGAGAGGAATTATCTTACGCCAGCTTGGCATACTTGATACTCAGTTCCGTGGCAAAGATATGCCACAATTCTCTATTAAAGATATAAGCAATGAATAAGGTGAAATGTGTTGCCTGTGGCAGAACTGATTTAGATAAAGATACCATAGGAATCAACAAGAAATTGTTGGGTGAGGATGTGAGTACATACTATTGTATGGATTGTCTGGCTGATTATCTTGGATGTGAAGTACAAGACATCCTTGATAAGATAGAAGAATTCAAAGAGGAAGGTTGTAAGCTCTTTTCTTGATTATGGCTAAAAGGAAGATATATGCTGACAATGCTGCAACGACTCAAATGAGTCAAGCTGCTATTGATACCATGGTTCGTTATCTCGCTACGGACTATGGCAATGCATCGCAACCATATTCTTTTTCTCGTTCAGCAAAAGACGCATTAAAGCAAGCCAGAATAATAATTGCCGATTGTATAGGTGCTAAGCCTGAGGAAATCTATTTCACTTCTGGTGGAAGCGAGAGTGATAACTGGGCTATTTACAACGCTATTGAACAGAAACGCAATATTGTTACCTCATCAATTGAACATCACGCTATACTTAATCCCTGTAAATATGCAGAGTCGAAAGGAAATGTCGTGAAATATCTTCCCGTATATGAGAATGGCTTGATCTGTCCTTCTGATATTGAAAATGCATTGACATCTCATTCGTTTCTTTCCATCATGATGGCAAACAACGAACTTGGTACGATTGAACCAATTAGGCAATATGGGCTAATGGCGAATCTCAGAAATGCAATATATCATACGGATGCTGTACAAGCAATGGGACATATTCAAATTGATGTGAAGGATCTTGGTGTGGACATGCTGTCTGCATCAGGACATAAGTTTAATGGCCCCAAAGGTGTAGGTTTTCTCTATGTAAAAGATGGAGTCGCATTATGTCCACTAATAAAAGGTGGAGCTCAAGAACGGGGAATGAGGGCTGGTACAGAAAATGTTCCTTCTATTGTGGCCATGGCAATTGCACTACGAGAGAATGTTGAACAACTCGACAAGAATACATGTCACCTTCATCGTTTAGAGGAAGTATTCTTTGAAAAGTTAGGTAAAACCTTATGTAGAATTAAAAGGAATGGAACAAATCAATTGCCAGGACTGTTGAGTTTGTCAATAGAGGGGTTTGAAGGAGAAGCACTTCTTCATAGGTTGGATTTGATGGGAATCTCCATTTCTACAGGTTCTGCTTGTGATAGTAAAAATATACAAATCTCTCATGTGTTGAAGGCTATAAACATCCCTTATGATCAAGCAAGAAGTGCCATCAGAATATCTTTGGGAAAATACAACACCATTGAGGATGTTACTTATATTGCAGAATGTCTCACTAAAATTGTTAATCAATAAATATGGCTTCATTAAGCGAACTGTATTCATCACTCGATACATTAAAGAGTCTTGGATTGGACGTTCAAGAACTGCAAGAGAAGATAGAACAGAAAGAAGATGAAGTTCTATCAACAGAAGTTATTCCTTCTCTAGAAGAGATAGCAAATGTTCTTTTACAGTCATTTCGCAGAGATGTAAGGATTGTCATTGAACACTATGCTGGTGATAATTCTAAAATTACGATAAACAAGAAAGAACAATGCCAACAAGATTCTGCGTATCATCCAAACATACCTAAGATAGCCGAAAATCAACCTCGCTTCTATGTAAAAACAAGGAGTGGCGTTTTGGGCATAGGAGTATATGATCCTGTTGGCAACTCTTTCACACTACTATTAGGTAGCAAGATTAACTCTACAACCTCAAATAGTTTTAATCGCAAAGATGCTTATCGAGATATAACGAATAATTATTGCAGCCTTGAAGATGGCTTGTATGTATTAAATAAGGATTATACTTTTGCTTCTCCAAGTACAGCATCTTCTGTAGTTCTAGGGCGATCATCAAATGGTTGGACGGATTGGAAAGACAAACAAGGCAGAAGCCTAAATACAGTATATCCACGTTAATAATTTATCGTATGAAAAAAGAGACTTTCGCAGAAACTTCTAATCAGAAAACTCCATCAACAACTAAAGCAAACAATCCAGAACAAGATGAAGCTTACTATGTTAATATAGATGGTGAGGACATAAAAGTTGATGTCAAAAACGATAGTGAGTATTCGTGCCTCCTTAATTGTCTTGAAGATTACTATATTTACGGAAATGGCTGCGAGGACGATTCTGAAGAAGTAGAAGATGACGATTCTGCTGAGTATGAGGTATAACCACTATTACAGAAAATTCAAGTCCGCATCCACCAAGAGCAGACGGTGAATGCGGACTTAAAATATATAATAATGTGTAGTTAGTCTTGTATAATCAGCTTCATGCTTGATTCATCAAAAGCTACATGATGAGCAAATGAGATTGAATGTCCGTTAGAAATAACAGATACATCTTCGCCACGACGTACAAACTCATCAAAAAGAGCATGGTAGTGTGCAGCACGAGCAGAGTTGAAACCATGGTTTCCTACCTGCGCATTGAATGATTCAGCAAGTGAAGTGAGAGATGCTTCAGCGAACTGTGATAAAAGATTCTTTTCCATTTTACGTTGTTTTTGAAGTTAAACTTTGTCTTCCACATCGTACCTTGACCACCGTGGCACGTAAATGCTCGGTTGGCGAGTCCGCTATGAGTCCGCTAAAAGCGACTGCTCTTGATGTTTCGTCTGCAAAATTACGAAAAAGTCCATGAAATTCTACTAACCATCACATAAAAATTCTCAAATTAATCAACAAAAGAGAACTTTCTCTATTTTCTATTTTGGGTGTAGATTTCTTGAAAATTGGGTGTAGATAAAAAATGGCTGTAACCTTGCAAAGTCGAGTTTACATCCATTTTTCACGCTACCCCCTATAAATGATACTTTATAAGGCTTAATGATACCCTGATTTTTTGGGTGTAAAATTGGGTGCAAAAAAGAAAACCCGCTGAAAATCAGCGGGTTATGCGGAGAGAGAGGGATTCGAACCCCCGGTACCTCTCAGTACGCCGGTTTTCAAGACCGGTGCATTCGACCACTCTGCCATCTCTCCTTACTTGAAGAACTTGCTTAGTGTCTTAAAGCGAGTGCAAAGGTATGGAATTATATTTATATCTGCAAATTTTATCGCAACTTTTTTCATAAAAAAGATGTTTTTGCTAATTTTGCACCATGATTTACCCAAAAACATTCGAAGACAAAATCGGATTCAACGAGATAAGGACTCTGCTGCGAGAACGCTGTCTGAGCTCTCTCGGCAAAGAAGAAGTGGACAAGATTACCTTCATGGACAACGTGAAGGCAATAAACACCCAGCTGTCGAGAGTCAGGGAGTTTCGCCGGCTACAGGAGGAAGAGGAGAATTTCCCTCTCAACTACTTCTTCGACGTGAGACAGTCGGTGGCACGCCTCCGACTGGAAGGCACTCACATGGAGGAGGACGAACTGTTCGACCTGCGCCGGTCGCTGGGAACGGTGAATGACATCGTGACGTATCTGAACCGCACGGACGAAGACACTGCCGTTGCAGCAACGGATGACGGATGGCGCAAAGACCCCGTATACCCCTACCCTGCCCTTCACGAGCTTGCCGAAGGCGTGGTGACGTTTCCGCAGATTCTGCAGCGCATAGACCAGATATTGGATAAATTCGGAAAGATACGCGATACGGCATCGCCGGAACTGCTCAACATCCGCAGGGAACTGGCAAAGGTGGAGGGCAGCATCTCGCGTACATTATATAGCATACTGAGATCGGCACAGAGCGAAGGTCTGATAGAGAAGGATGTCACGCCAGCGATGCGCGACGGCCGTCTGGTAATACCTGTAGTACCCACGATGAAGCGCAAGATAAAGGGTATCGTGCACGATGAGTCGGCTTCGGGAAAGACTCTCTTCATAGAGCCTACCGAAGTGGTGGAGGCAAACAACCGCGTCCGCGAACTCGAAGCCGAAGAGCGCCGCGAGGTGATACGCATCCTGACGGAGATGGCAAAGGTGATACGTCCGCATGTGCCCCAGATTCTCGACTCCTACAAGCTGCTGGCTCAGGTCGACATGCTGCGGGCCAAGACGGAGCTCGCCAAACTGATTGGCGGTATAGAACCGGAGGTGGGCAAATATCCGCATATCGACTGGATAGGAGCCACACACCCGCTGCTTCGTCTCTCGCTACAGAAGCAGGGCAAGAAGGTGGTGCCGCTGGAAATCACGCTGACACGCAACAAGAGAATGCTGATAATCTCCGGACCTAACGCCGGCGGAAAGTCAGTATGTCTGAAGACCGTAGGACTGGTGCAGTATATGCTGCAATGCGGACTGTCGGTACCGATGAGCGAGCGTTCACAAACGGGAATATTCCAGAACATCCTCATAGACATCGGTGACGAACAGAGCATCGAGGACGACCTGAGTACGTATTCGAGCCATCTTACGAACATGAAGAACATGATGAAGAGCGCCAACGACCGCACCCTGATTCTCATCGACGAGTTCGGAACCGGTACGGAACCGCAGATCGGCGGTGCCATAGCAGAAGCGGTGCTCAAGCAGTTTTGCATAAAGAGAGCCTATGGCGTCATCACCACCCACTATCAGAACCTGAAGCATTTCGCCGACAGCCACGAGGGTGTGGTCAATGGCGCGATGCTCTACGACCGCCATCAGATGCAGGCTCTGTTCCAGCTGCAGATAGGTCAGCCGGGAAGTTCGTTCGCCATTGAGATAGCCCGCAAGATAGGACTGCCCGAACAGGTGATTCACGACGCCAGCGAGATAGTAGGCTCCGACTACATACAGAGCGACAAATATCTGCAAGACATCGTGCGCGACAAGCGCTACTGGGAGAGCAAACGCCAGACCATCCATCAGCGCGAGAAGCAGATGGAGCAGACGATAGCTAAATACGAGTCTGAAATCAGCGATCTGGCAAAGAGCCGCAAGGAGGTGCTCGCCAAAGCCAAGGAAAGAGCCGAGGAACTGTTCAAGGAGAGCAACAAGAAAATCGAGAACGTCATCCGCGAAATCCGTGAGAAGCAGGCTGAGAAGGAAGAGACAAAGAAGCTTCGCGACAGTCTGAGAGACTTCAAGGAGGGCATCTCCGATATGGACAAGCAGGCAGAAGACGACAAGATAGCGCGCAAGATGGCGCAGATTCTCAGAAGGAAGGAAAACAAGAAGAACCGCAAGAAGGGCGACCCGTCATCTTCAGGACAGGACAAAGACAACACGTCTGCCGCCACCACCCTGTCCACCGTCAGCGCTCCGCTGAAGGAAGGCGACACGGTGAGGATAAAGGGCACCACATCCGTGGGCAAGATAGAGAGCATACAGGGCAAGAACGCCACCGTGATATTCGGCGACCTGCGATCCACCACCTCTCTGAAGAAGCTGGAACACGCCACGGCTCCCAAGCGCGAAGAACCTCGCCCGTTCATGACCGTAGGCAGACAAACCCGCGAGACTATCGACGAAAAGAAGCTCAACTTCAAGCAAGACCTCGACGTGCGCGGCATGCGAGGCGACGAAGCCCTCAATGCCGTGATGTATTTCATCGACGATGCCACCCTCGTCGGCATGTCGAGAGTACGCATCCTCCACGGCACCGGAACGGGAATCCTGCGCCAGCTTATCCGCCAGTATCTCGCCACCGTACCTGCCGTTACATCATACAAAGACGAGCATGTGCAGTTTGGAGGTGCCGGAATAACGGTAGTAGACCTCGGTTAAGCCGCAGACGCCATAATCCTTATACAGTATTTGAGAGGAGTTCGGCAATCTTTCAAATACCAATCAGCAACAAACCCATCCTGGCCTTTCAATAATGAAGTCCAGGATGGGTCTGTTTTATACCAAATCGGTCATTAGAGACTGTTTGGATTTTGTCCTTTCATAAGAGTATTAGTAATCCCCTTTCTATACCAGACACTTGTCCAATTCTTTTTCTATCTCCTCGCGGTCCATGTTCTGTCCGATGAACACGAGTTTCTGCATGCGGTCGCCATATTCTTCATCCCAGTCTTTCAACACACCGGGATTGTTCTTGCTGAACTCGGCGAACTCATCCTCAGGCATCGACGCATACCACTGTCCGGCATTGGTCAGCGACACCTGGCTACCTGCCTGCTCAAAGAGATAACACTGGTCTTTCTCGCTCTCGAAATAGCATATTCCCTTGCAGCGAATCACGCTCTTCGGGAACTTGCGCGCAATGAACTGGTCGAACTCTGTCAACGAGAACGGACGACGACGGCGATAAACGAAAGTGCCGATGCCGTATTCCAGTGCTTCGCCCTCCTCTTCGTTCTCCAGATCATCCTCGTCTCCCTCCACAGCCTCTATCCAGCGTGCCGACGTAGCCACCTTTTCGAAGTCGAACAGTCCGGTGTTTATAATCTTCTTCAGGTCCACATCGCCATAGTCGCATGGTATGATCTCCGCCTTCGGCTGAATCTGGCGCAGTATCGCCTTCACATGTTCCAGTTCTTCGGCAGTCACCTCCGATGCCTTGTTGAGCAGTATGATATTACAGAACTCCACCTGCTGGATCACCAGACTCTCCAGGTCATCATCATCGATGTTCATCCTCGTCAGGTCGGTGCCCTCATTGAATTCATCGCGCAGTCGCAGGGCATCACACACCGTCACGATGGCGTCGAGCTTCGCCATGCCCTCCTTCGCCATCTCCGGATACATCCTCGGATATACGCTGATGGTCTGGGCTATTGGCGCCGGTTCGCAGATGCCGCTCGCCTCGATTACTATATAGTCGAAGCGGTGCTGCGCCACGATGTCGCTGATCTGCTGCACGAGGTCCATCTTCAGCGTGCAGCATATGCAGCCGTTCTGCAGAGCCACCAAACTGTCGTCTCCCTCGCCCACGATGCCTCCCTGCTGTATGAGGTCGGCGTCGATGTTCACCTCACCGATATCGTTCACTATCACTGCAAATTTCAAGCCCTCCTCATTGGCGAGTATTCTGTTGAGCAATGTAGTCTTTCCGCTTCCCAGATATCCGGTAAGCAGAAGCACAGGTGTTTCTTTCATATTCATAATCAATATATCATTAAATAATTAGAACGATCATATACAATAACAAAAAAGACATCCCCTTGGTGAGGATGTCTCTCTGTTGTTGGGATACTCGGACTCGAACCAAGAATGACAGGACCAGAATCTGTAGTGTTACCATTACACCATATCCCAATGCTTTAAATTATCAATCGTTTGTTATTAACTTCCCGATTGTGATTGCAAAGGTACTACTTTTTTTTGAACTACAAACAATTTCGGCAACTTTTTTATAAAAAAATCCAAAATAACACCATATTCTTGCTTAATTCGGATAAATCGGCTTACCTTTGTATGCTGTTGGCACATTATATATATATAAGACGAGCGGTATTTCGCATCAGAAAGCAGTGTCGCCGCATGGTGTCGACAAAAAATGAATTAGAAAACAAAAATAATCCTATTAAAATTTGATGGAAAAGAAGAACAAGCTTGTAGAGACAATCGTAAAAGGTATTCAAGAGAAGAAAGGTTCAAATATCGTAGTTGCCGACCTCAGAGGTATAGCTGGAACGATATGCGACTATTTCGTGATCTGCCAGGGCAACTCACCGACACAGATCGACGCTATCACCGACTCAGTGGAGGAGACGGCACGCATAGAGGCTGGAGAGAAGCCGGTAAAGATTGCCGGACTGACAAACGCGCAGTGGGTGGCAATGGACTATTCCGACGTGATGGTGCATATCTTCCTGCCTGAAGTGCGCGAATACTACAATCTGGAAGACCTCTGGGAGGATGCCAAGATAACGGTAGTTCCCGACATCGACGCAGACTGACAACAAGCAGGACTGAAGAGTGACGACGGGTGTCCGCATCAGGAAATGCCTCGCTGCTCTATATATTATATAAGGTGGAAATTCAATACTACTGACATGAATCCGAACAATAATTTCAGCAACAACAATAAAAACAACAACAAGATGCCCAAGTTCAACATGGGTTGGATTTACGGTCTCTGCATCATCGGACTGATAATTGCCTTCATCATGGGAGGCAACTCCACCGGTGGCAGCGCCGGCAAACAGCTGGCCTACTCCGACTTCCAGACTTATGTGGCTAAGGGCTATGCCGAGAGCATCGTCGTGAACAAAGACAACGGCAAGCTCAAGATGTTCGTAAAGCCGAACTACATCCGCACGGTGTTCAATGCCGGCACCAAACAGATGGGCCCCAACCCGTTCGTGGAGGTACAGTATGGCAGTGTGGACAAACTGGAGGGCTTTATCGATGCAGCCCGTGCGCAGGGCGTATTCAAGGGCGGACTGAGCTATGAGAGCGACCAGGGCAGCATACTGATGTATATCCTGCAGGCCGTAGGACCTATCATCCTCTTCTTTGCCATCTGGATATTCCTGATGCGCAGGATGGGTGGCGGCGGAGGCCCCGGCATCCTCGGTGTAGGCAAGAGCAAGGCGAAAGTTTACGACAAGGAGAAAAACGAGAACCCTATAACCTTCAAGGACGTAGCCGGACAGGAAGGCGCCAAGCAGGAGGTGCAGGAAATCGTAGACTTTCTGAAGAATCCGAAGAAATACACCGAGCTGGGCGGCAAGATACCCACCGGCGCCCTACTCATCGGTCCTCCGGGAACCGGTAAGACACTGCTTGCAAAGGCTGTGGCCGGCGAGGCCGGCGTACCGTTCTTCTCCATGAGCGGTTCCGACTTCGTGGAGATGTTCGTAGGTGTGGGCGCAAGCCGCGTCCGCGACCTCTTCCGCCAAGCCAAGGAGAAGGCTCCATGCATCATATTCATCGACGAGATCGATGCCGTGGGACGTGCGCGCAGCCAGAACCCGTCGATGGGCAGCAACGACGAGCGGGAGAGCACCCTCAACGCATTGCTCACCGAGATGGACGGTTTCGGCACCAACAGCGGAATCATAGTGCTGGCTGCCACAAACCGTGCCGACATGCTCGACAAGGCATTGCTCAGAGCCGGTCGTTTCGACAGGCAGATCAGCGTTGACCTGCCAGACCTGAACGAGCGCAAGGCGATATTCGAGGTGCATCTCCGTCCTATCAAGAGGGATGCCAGCGTGGATGTGGAGATGCTGGCACGCCAGACTCCGGGATTCTCGGGTGCCGACATTGCCAATGTCTGCAACGAGGCGGCTCTCATAGCAGCGCGCCACGGCAAGAAGAGCGTGGAGAAGCAGGACTTCCTCGACGCCGTAGACCGCATCATCGGCGGACTGGAGAAGAAGACCAAGGTGATGACCGCCTCTGAGAAACGCTCGATAGCCATCCACGAGGCAGGTCACGCCACGATATCATGGTTCACCGAACATGCCAACCCGCTGGTCAAGGTATCCATCGTGCCACGAGGCAGAGCTCTCGGCGCTGCATGGTATATGCCGGAGGAACGACAGATCACCACCAAGGAGGCAATGCTCGACGAAATCTGTTCGCTGCTCGGCGGACGTGCGGCAGAGGAGCTCTTCACCGGACACATCTCCACCGGTGCCATCAACGACCTGGAGCGTGTCACCAAGAGCATCTACGGCATGATTGCCTATGCCGGAATGGGCACCAACCTGCCTAACATCAGCTATTACAACAACAACGAATATAACTTCCAGAAGCCATACTCCGAGACCACGGCTAAGGCTATCGACGACGAGGCAATCAGAATGATAGCCGAACAGTATGACAGGGCCAAGGCTATCCTCACGGAACACAAGGAGGGCCACAACCAGCTCGCCCAGCTTCTCATAGAGCGCGAGGTGATCTTCGCCGAGGATGTGGAGAAGATATTCGGCAAACGTCAATGGGTGAGCCGCTCACAGGAGATTCTCGAAGAGACCAACAGCAAGGCGGAAAACTCTCCTGCCACAGAGAACACCAAGAGTTCTGAGGAAACCAAAAACACGGATGACACCGGGAACTCCACCACCCCATCATCCACCGACGACCAAAACCAATAAGCATCATGACAGAAGAAAAGAAGAACAGCAAATTGAGCAATCTGATAGTACGCAGCATCACGGGTGTGTTTTTCGTCACCGCAGTAGTGGTGTGTTTCCTTGATGCGTTTGCAATGGAATTCCTGTTTGCCCTCGTCACCGGACTGTCGCTATGGGAATACACAGGACTGGTGAACGAAAAGGAGAACGTGCAGGTAAACCGTTTCATAAGCACCGTGGCGGGAGTGTATTTCTTCTTCGCCGTAGGAGGTTTCTGCAGCGGAATCGTCGACACGGGGGCCGTGTTCATCCCCTATCTCCTCACCATCGTGTATCTCTTCATCAGCGAACTATACACCGGCAACGACAACGCCATAGAGGACTGGGCCCACACCATGCTCGGACAGATGTATATCGCACTGCCTTTCTCCACCATCAATGTGCTGGCATTCAATGGAGCGGCAAACGGACAGACGGTATACAACTACATCGTGCCGCTCTGCGTATTCATCTTCCTCTGGACCAACGACACGGGAGCATACTGCAGCGGTTCGCTGTTCGGCAAACACAAACTCTTCCCGCGCATCTCTCCCGGAAAGACATGGGAGGGCTCCATCGGCGGAGCACTGCTCGTATTGGTGGCAGCTGCCGTGGTATACCATTTCTTCCCGCATATAGAGAGCGAACTGGGACTGTCGCTCATCCAGTGGATGGGTCTGGGGCTCGTCATCGTGGTGTTCGGCACATGGGGCGACCTCGTGGAGTCGCTTTTCAAGCGCACCCTCGGCATCAAAGACAGCGGCAACATACTGCCTGGCCATGGTGGAATGCTCGACCGCTTCGACTCTTCGCTCATGGCGATGCCTGCCGCAGTGGTATATCTTTACACGCTGACGCTGATAAGCGCATGACAATTCAACAAAATATTCAGAGAGGGTATGCCGAATCGGCATACCTTTTTTTTTGAGAAAGCCTTCGCTTAACCCAAATCGGTCATTAGGGCTTGCCTG
>ULIZ01050353.1_pt1 | contig 20953 bp, 15 predicted proteins | sample 1950601 | NCBI WGS metagenome assembly ULIZ01 (sample SAMEA4835456, study PRJEB28245) | human gut metagenome | biome: gut microbiome; material: fecal sample | place: Denmark | collected 2008 | reverse complement strand
AGTAGGTAGTCGCCGTCTTGGTTCCCCTTACAACAATCAGTCGTGAGGGGAATTTTTTTATGCCTATACCGCAACGGGGTTTCCGGACACCTTATTTATATATTATCTTCAGGTTTGTGGTATCATTCGATTTTATAAGCTTAAGCTGACGCTTTATTTCTTTTATTTTTCATTTGTTTTTATCTTAGTAAATAGTTTCCAATGAGTGATAAATCTTGCCATGGAGAGCCTTAAAACTCGTTATATGTGGTATGGTTATTTTTGTGTGTAAAAAATCACATGATAAATATTTGCGATAATAAAAGAACAGTTTCTTATTTCTGAACGTTTTTTTATGGCAAATTCAAACAAATCTATTATTTTTGTCTAACAATGCACAGTGTAAAAGCCATGGAACAAGACGAAATTCTTTTCATTGAAGCAATCAATCGTCAGGAGCCCAAAGCCTATCAGACTTTATATCGCTTATATTATCGGGCATTAGTAAATTATGCCATGAGGTTTATCAGTAAGCAAGATGAAGCTGAAGACGTTGTGCAAGATCTTTTCGTCTCTATGTGGAACAAGAAAATTCAATTCGTATCGTACGTTTCATTCCGGACTTATCTCTATAATGCGGTTTATAACGCCGTTCTAAACGTTATTAAGCACCAAGAGGTAGAGCAGCGTTATGTAGACCTCGTGAAGAATGAAGATGAATTGGAATTTCCAGAAGCCGATTACCAAAAAGAAGAAATCTATCGTCAACTTTATCTTGCTATTGATCGTCTGCCGAAAAAATGCAGGGAAATATTTCTGATGTATATGGACGGGAAAAAGAATGAAGAGATAGCGCAGATTTTAAGTATTTCCATTGAAACGGTCAAGACTCAGAAAAAACGGGCTATGCGCTTTTTAAAAGACGATACAGGCATTAAGATGACGTATAGCGAAATGCTTGCATTGCTTTTACTTCTCTTTAAATAATAACTAAAATAAGCCATTATGCCATTACGATTTCCTATCAATTTTGGCAACACACGCACGAAATTAGCAATTGATAAGGCATATGTGTTTAAACCTTAAAATCGTTTAGGGTATGCTTTGTTGTTGCATTATAAATAGTGTATTTATATCCGGCATTTTAGTATCGTTTTTCTACTTAATTGATAAAAATAGCTGTTCTTTTATTGTTTTTTTAAGTTTTGTCCCTCATTTGTAATTCTGGATTGTCTTTTATATAAATTAAGAATTAAATATGCTACGGACTTCTAATATAGAAAAAATCATCTCTCGCCAATTATTAGGCGAGAAGTTAACTGGTGAAGAACAGAAGCAACTTCAAGCTTGGCTTGATGAATCAGAACGCAACCATCGTCTATATGATGAATTGAGAGGAGAATATTTCAATGTCAATTCGTATAAAGCATACAGAAGCATAGATTCTGATAAGGCTTGGAAAAAGTTCCAAAAAGCTACTCTGCGCATACAGCCTACATTATTCCATAGATTTCTTAAATACGCTGCGATATTGATTCTTCCTTTGGTTATAGCAGGAACTATTTTATATAGCGAATATCAAAGCTCAGAATGCAATTTAACTGCAGTTATTGTTCCCGGCTCTACCGGAGCGGTATTTAGAACTGCAGAGGGTAAGACTATGGATCTGAACGAAGAGACGCTGAAAGAAGGTTTATTGGAGAAGGAAGAACAGAATATACTTCCTACATCTAAAGGAATCATCATGAAAGCGAAATCTTCTGATGAAGAAACAACTGATTCGCAGGCTAAAGAAGAGCCTTATGAGTTGCAAACATTAGGAAACGGTGAATTCCAAATCACGTTGGAAGACGGAACACATGTACACCTTAACTATAACACTACCCTCCGCTTTCCTGTGCACTTTTCTAATAAGGAAAGAGTAGTATATCTAAAAGGCGAAGCTTTCTTTAAAGTAGCAAAGGATGAAACACGTCCTTTCAAGGTACTGACAGATAATGTTGCGATTAAGCAATATGGAACAACGTTTAATGTAAATACATACTCGTCTTCGTCTACAAAAGTTGTTTTGGTAGAAGGTAGTATCGGTGTTCTATCCGAGGAAAAAGAATATCCAATTCGTCCATCAGAGTGCTTGACATTCCACAATCAAACATCGAAGGTCGATATTAAGCAAGTAGATGTAACGCCTTACGTAGCTTGGCATGATGGCCGTTTTATTTTCGACAATGAGACTTTAAGCGAAATAATGAGCACGCTCTCGCATTGGTATGGAGTAAAAGTGGTCTTCGATGACCCAGAGTTGAAGAAGCTTCATTTTACCGGCAATATGAGCAGATACGGCAAAATACATCCTCTTTTGAATTCTATAAGCCTGACAGTAGGCATCAAAATCACGTTAAACGACAGAGTTATACATGTAGCAAACGAGGAATAAATAATCTGATATATAACAATAAAATCAAGTCATTATGAAAAAAAGGAAATATTTGATTTTCTTATTGATGGGGTGTCTGTTTCCCTGTGTGCTATGGGCGCAAAATGCCAAGACACAAAAAGTAACACTTCAATTAAAAGAGGCTTCTGTTAAAGAATTCTTCGATGCTTTGCATCATCAGACAAAACTGAATTTCGTGTATAATAATGAGCAGATTAAAAGTATACCTTCTATTAACGTAACAGCAAAGAACGAGTCTTTGACAAACGTTCTTGACCGTATCTTTAAGTCAGCCGGATTTGGATATAATATTGACGATAATACTATAACTCTTTACCGCATTCGCCATAAAGATGGAGATAAGAAACAGGTAAATGGTAAAGTTGTTGACGGTTTGGGCGATCCGCTGCCTGGTGTAAACGTTGCTGTAAAGGAAGAAAAAAATGTGGGTGCCACTACCGATATGAACGGTAAGTTTACACTTAAGGCAAAGCCTGGTCAGCATCTGATTGTGTCTTTCATTGGTATGAAAACTCAGGTTGTTCTTTTTAAGGGCCAAGATAATCTGAACATCACTCTTGTTGAGGATGCCGAAGCTATGGACGAAGTTGTTGTAAACGGTTATTATACCAAAAACAAGCAGAGCTTTACCGGCAACGCTATCAGTGTTGCTAAGGCTGATTTGGAAAAGGTTTCTAATACCAACTTGATGAGCGCTTTGCAGGTGTTCGACCCTTCTTTTAAGCTGCAAGAAGATATCTCTGCCGGTTCAAACCCTAATTCGGTTCCTAAGATGCGTATTCGTGGTGACTCTGGTTTCGGCTCTATTTCTGAAACAAACCTTAAGAACGACCCTAATCAGCCGACTTTTATCTTGGATGGTTATGAAGTAACAGCAGAAAAAGTATACGACTTGAATATGGACCGTGTAGCCAGCGTAACTATTTTGAAAGATGCGTCGGCTACCGCTATTTACGGATCGCGTGCTGCCAACGGTGTGGTAGTTATTACTACTAAAGCTCCGGAGCAAGGCCGTTTGCGCATAAGCTATAAATTCGACGGACTTGTACAGACTCCCGACTTGCGCGACTATAACCTGATGAACGCTGCAGAGAAGTTAGAAGCAGAACGTCTTGCAGGTGAATATGAATCTACAGACCCATTTACACAGCAAAAATTGGATATGGACTATTCTTTGCGTTTGCGCAACGTAAAGAGAGGAGTAGATACCTACTGGCTCTCTCAGCCTATTCAGACTGTAATGGGACAAAAGCACTCTTTATATTTGGAAGGTGGTGATAGAAACATCCGCTATGGCATTTCGGCCAACTATCAGAATAATCCAGGTGTTATGAAGGATTCTTTTCGTGACCGTTTGGGCATTGATGTGAATCTTCAGTATAATTGGAAGGATAAAGTATTGTTCAGAAATAACTTGTCGGTATCTAAAGTAAAGTCACAGGAATCACCTTATGGATCATTCTCTGAATATGTAAAAACGAATCCTTATTGGCCTGTTTATGATGATAACGGTAATATGATTAAGCAATACGAAAAGTATGTTGCTACTACTTATGTATTACGTAACCCTTTGGTTGAAGCACAGTTGAACAACCGTGATGAATCTGAATATCTTGAAGTAACAGATAACTTTAACATTGAGTGGTACATCACAGAACATTTTCGTTTCAAGGGACAACTTTCTTATACACTGCGTAATGATCACGATTACAGTTTTATCGACCCTGCGTCAGTACGATACAATATCTCTCAATACACAGATGGAGAAGGAGTATTGAAAAGGGGCGAAGCACATAACTACGACCAGCGTAGCCATACATTAGATGCCAATGCGTTGATGACTTACAGTCAGAACTTCGGTCCTCACTTTCTGAATGCGGCTTTAGGTGTCAATGTTACAGAAAACAAATATGCAAATGTAGGATTCTCTGTGATAGGCTTCCCTTCTGGTAATATGGATTATGTATCTTTCGGTAAGGAGTTCTTGAATCAGTCGCCCGATGGCGAAGAGGGTTTGTCGCGTCTGTTTGGTTCGTTTGTAAACTTCAACTATACTTATAATAATATCTACTTGTTCGATTTGTCAGGACGTTTGGACGGTTCTTCTTCATTTGGTAAGGATTCTCATTTCGCTCCGTTCTGGTCGGCAGGTATTGGTTGGAACATACATAATCAAAAGTGGTTCAGCATAAAAGACGTTGTTAATCATTTGAAACTTACTACCAATATTGGTGAAACAGGTAAGGCTTCTTTCTCTCCGTACGAAGCACAGAATATGTTCAACTACTATAAAGGTAAATACTATGGCGGTGGCTTAGGAGCTATTATTACAACCTATGGAAATGATGAGTTAAAATGGGAAAAGACTCGTTCATGGGATATTAATTTGGAAGCTGAATTCCTTAAAGGATTAATTTCCGCACGCTTCAGCTATTACGATAAGTTGACGAACAACTTGCTTTCTAACGTAACACTGCCTCAGTCAAGCGGTTTCGCTTATTACCGTGCAAATGTAGGTAAACTGACAAACAGAGGATACGAATTGAACTTGCGAGCATTCCCTTATCGTTCTAAGGACTTGACTGTGTCTGTATTCGGAACTATGGCTCATAATAAGAACATTATCAAGGAAATTTCGAACTCGTTGAAAGCGCGTAATGAGAAGATTGATAAAGACCAAGATAACTATCAGGCCGAATACGGAAAACGCTATGAAACTGCTAAGCCACAGGTGCAGTTTAAGGAAGGTGAATCAACAACAACCATTTATGCTGTTCGTTCGTTGGGTATAAATCCGATGAATGGTAAAGAAGTTTATCTCGACTTGAACGGAAATCCTACTTATAAATGGAGTGCGGCCAACAAGGTAGCGTGTGGTGACACTGCTCCTAAGATACAAGGTTCATTCGGTATGAACGCTGACTGGAAAGGCTTTAATGTAAACATGAGTTTCTTGTATGAATGCGGAGGACAACTATATAACCAGACTTTGGTAGACCGTGTAGAAAATGCCAGTTTGATATATAATGCCGACCGCCGCGTGTTGTACGACCGTTGGAAAGAGCCTGGCGATGTAGCATTCTTCAAAGATATACGCGATAACAGCCGTACAGAGTTGACTTCACGTATGATTCAGGATAATAATGTCCTTCAATTCAAATCGTTGAGTATCGCTTATACAGTACCTACTAAGTTGTCTCGTAAATGGGCTATGGAGCGTCTGAAATTTACTTTCTTGGTTGAAGACCTTGCTTATTGGTCTTCTATTAAACGAGAAAGAGGTCTTGACTACCCATTCTCGCATACATTCAATTTTGGCGTACAAGTACAATTCTAAAAGAACACTACAATGAAAAGAAATAAAATAGCAAGTTTATTACTCGGTGCCTGCCTTACTTTCTCAGCGACCAGCTGTAACGATTGGTTGGATGTTATACCTCAGGCACAAGTCAGTGGAGATAAGATATTCAGTACCACTGATGGATATGAATCGGTTCTGTATGGTATCTATATTTCTATGACCGAAGCCAATACCTACGGATGCAACCTAACATTCGGTTTAATGGATGTTTTAGCTCAATATTATACTACGTATACCAATAAGTCTCATTTACTGTATGAGGCAAGTCTTTACAATTACGAGAACGGAAACGTACGCGATGTAATTGATAACATTTGGTTGGGCAATTACAATACCATTGCCAACTGTAACATATTGCTGGAAAAACTCGCTGAGCGTCAGCCTGAAGAATTTACTGACAATCACTATGCACTTATCAAAGGAGAAGCGTTGGCCCTGCGTGCTTACCTTCATTTCGACTTGTTGCGTGGGTTTGCCTTAAACTACAAGGAATATCCTGATGCAATGGGTATACCTTATGCAGAAAGTTTTAAGCAGAGAATTCATCCTCAGTTAAAGACTAAAGAAATCTTAGGAAAGATTCTTGCCGACTTGGAGACTGCTCGTGGCTTGTTGAAAGACATAGACCCTGTGTTCTATGATAACTTTAAAGACCCCATTTACCATTTTGTACAGCCGCAAGACAATAACGATACCTTTGCTTCTTATCGTGCTTACCGTATGAACTATTTTGCGGTAACCGCTTTGATGGCACGCATATATTACTATATGGGCAACAATGAATTGGCTCTTCAGTATGCTAAGGAAGTTATTGCGGCTGCCGACGAAGGACGCTTTACTTTCACTAAAGAAAGCGATTTTACTGTAGAATTGAGTAAGCGTGATGTGGTAATGCAAAACGAGTTGATATTTGCACTTGAAGGATTAGATGTAAAATCTAACTTCTACGGATATGATGCGAGCAGTCAAAACAGCTTGATTCTTCTAAATCCCAATGAATTATATCCTGATGCAGACGATTTCAGAAAGAATCTTATAGGTGAAAGCACAAATAACAATAAAACAATCAGTTATAAGTACGCCAAGACAAGTAACAGTACTTCTAATTCAGGTATAATCCCTATGATTCGCTTGACAGAAATGTACTTTATCGCTGCCGACTGTAGCTATGAGTCGAATAAAGATGAAGCTGTAGAATATTTGAAAAAAGTACGTAAGATGAGAGGCGCATCTCAGACGGTGAAAACAGATTCTTACGAAGCTTTTGTTAAAGACTTGACAACAGAAGCTAAGCGCGAATTCTTAGGTGAAGGACAAATGTTCTATTGGTACAAGAGCCATAACTTAGCAATTCCAAGAAATGGTCAGGATTTGCAACTTACACAGCAACAGAGATGTTTGCCTATGAGTGCCAATGAAGTAGAATTTGGAAACCGTATTGAAGATTATCTAAAATATTAATGAATTATGAAAAAGAAACAAATCATATATCTCTTTCTGGTTGTTTGTCTAGGAGCGTTCTACGGATGTTCGCAAGAAGGCTTTGACACTTATCAGTCGGAGAATTATATCCACTTCAATAAGAGTGAAAACGATAGTATTACGTTCTCTTTTGCATACGATCCTTCCTTGACCGAAGGAGAGGTTGATATAAAACTGAATATCATTTCTCGGCTTGAAGACAGAGACCGTCATTTCTCTGTTAAGTTCGTACCCGAAGAAAGTACAGCTAAAGAGGGAGTGGATTTTAATGTATCTACTGATGAGTTGACAGTAAAAGCCAACGATAGTATTGGCTACTTAAAAGTACACGTCATGAAATCTGCATCACTCAGCGGAAAAAGTGTAAAAGCTATCTTCGCTGTACAAGAATCGTCGGATTTTAAACCGGGTCTGATAAATAACCGCAAGGCAAAACTTGTCATTACTGATAAGCTTACTCAACCAACTTGGTGGGACTCATGGCATATCAGTAGCGGATTGGGAATATACAGCGATAAGAAATTCCGTTTGTTTATTCAAGTAACTGGTAAGGATGATCTTACTTTGGTTAAAGATGGCGGTACAATGGAATATTCTGATATGCGTGGATATGTAACCATGTTTAAATATTGGTTGATAGAGCATCCTCAAACAGAAGATAACGGAGAACAGATGACTGTACCTATTGTTGGATAATTAAAAACTAAGATAGATTATGAAAAAGTTACTAATCAATATATGCCTATTGCTTTTAACTGTAGGTTTATCTTGTTGTTACAAAGATAAAGGCAACTACGATTACAGTTCTTTGCCTCGACCTGTTATTTCCGGCATTCCAGAAAAATGTACAGCTTATGTTAACACGCAGTTACAGATTCCGGTAACATTGGAATGGCCCGATGGAGAATTGAAAGATGTTTCTTACGAATGGCGAGTAAATAACAAAGTGATTTCAACAGAAAAAGATTTGGATATAATAGTCACTTTGGATGTAAAACCTGGACAATATGCCGATTTTTCGGTAATCGATAATGAATCGGGTGTACGCACTATGAAGATGTTTACCCTTGATGTAACATCAGAATTGGCTGCAGGCTGGTTTGTGTTGAGCGATGAACCGGATTATTCTGACTTATCGTTTATACGTGAAGATGGTCTTTTGTATAGCAACATATACAAAACCGCAAATGGTGAAAAGTTGCCTAAGGGAGCAGTAATGGTAAAAGAACACTGGACTCCGTATAGTGAAGTAACAGGTGAAGTATTTATCGGATTGCCCCAAGGTCCTAATTATTCACTCGATTTGGATGGAAACAGCTTGAAGCGGGTAGTATATACTAAAGATGAATTCTTGGAAGGAATGCCCGATAATTTTGCGCCGACAAATTTGGAGTGTGTAATGAACTGGGATTATCTGTTCAGTAATGGAAAACTGTATACGCGTTATGTTGAAAACACTTGGGATGCGAATTACCATGAAGGTAAGTTTGTACGTATGCCGGTGCCGGGTGATTATGAATTAAGCCCCATTACAATTCGCGGTAATATTATGTACTCAAGCGATATCATTACTTTTGATTTGAAGAGTCAGAGTTATAAACTGATACGTAACGGAGAAATACAGGATTTCAATTATAAGAACGATAGTGGTAAGAAGTTTAATCCTAACAATATGGGCAAGACTCTGATTGCCGGTGGTCCAACATATACATATGCACCTCTTGACAGATTTATCACCTTCTTAAAAGGTAATGACGGACAATACTATGTGCATAACTTTTATTTTAACGGATGGAGAACTAAAGTATATGGATCGGAAAATGAAAGAGTATTCCCAGAACCGTCATTGATTAAGGAAAATACAAAATGGGCTATTTGTAAGAACCGTCCATATGTTTACTTCACTTCGGGCAATGAACTTTATGCTTACAACTACAGTACCGACGGAAATACTGTGAAGAAATTAGAGGGTTGTCATTTTGACCGTACTATCAAGGCTATCGCTCTTAATCCGATGAATCATGAACAATTAGCCGTAGCCGTAGAAAACAGCAACGATCCGTCTAAGTGTGACTTTATGTTATTGGATGTATCAGTAGTAGGCGACGGTGCCATTATTGATGGCAGTAAGAAAGAAGCAGCCTTTGGCAATGTGACTATGATAAACTATAAGGTTGGTATACAATGGTATATACCCGATTAACGAAACAGAATTATGAAACTGAAATCTATATGCTTATTTTCCCTCCTGACGTTACTGTCGGGAGGTATGCAGGCGCAAAAGGAGAATGGTTATAAAGTAAACATTCAATTGGGCAATCAGTCGGATGGCAGGATTATGGTGAGCGAGCGAGTACCTAACACTACCGCTTGGTTTACTGATACTCTGCAGCTGAAAGGTGGAAAGACCGTACATACCGGTAAGTTGAAAGACCCTTGTTTGGTAACATATTCTTTATATAAGAGCAAAGAAGATTTTATTGGTACATTCAGTATCTTCCTCGATAACTCACCGTGCGTGCAGGTAAAAGGAAAAGATCTGCGTAGTTTAACCATCACCGGTTCATCTACTAACGATGAATACCAACGTATCGAAAAAGAAGGAAAGCTCGTATTCAGCAGATACGCTTCGCTTCGTTATCAGTATGGAAAGGCTTTCGGCAACAAGGCGTTGAGAGATTCGTTGGAAGTATTATATAAGAAATCGTTCGATGATGTCTATTCGTATATCATGCAACTGCCTAATTTTGCGGAAAGTAAGGTAGTGGCATACTACGTTTACGACTATCTGATGAATGACTCTAAAAAGCTGAAAACTGCGTTGGCAAAGTTCTCTCCATCGATGGATAGCAATGTCTACATCAAATACTGCAAAGAAGAGTTGGCACGTCAGGAGAAAATAGCTGTAGGCAGAGATGCTTATGATTTTTGCCTATCAGACATTGACGGCAAGCAGTATCGTCTGTCCGACTATCGCGGTAAGTATGTGCTTATGGAATTCAGCGCATCTTGGTGCGGCTGGTGCAAGAAAGAGATTCCTTTCCTGAAGAAGGTATACGAAGCCCATAAAGACGATAAGAACTTCCAGATGTTCACCATCAACCTTGACGATAAAAAGGAAAAATGGGAAAAAGACGTGAAAGAGCTTAACTTGCCTTGGCCGGTAATCTCCGATTTGAAAGCTTTTAATTCGGAAGTAACCGACGCTTATAACGTACACGGCATCCCGATGATTTTCTTGATTTCGCCCGAAGGTAAAATCGTAGCCAACAACTTGCGCGGAGAAAATATGATTAAAACCGTAGCCAAGCACTTGGAAGAGATGAACACTTCTCCTTTTAGCTTGAAAGGAAGCATTCAGGGATTTAACGGCGGACGTGCTTATCTTTACACATCACATCCCGAAAGCAGATTGGTAGATAGCTGCGATGTGAAAAACGATATCTTTATATTGAAAGGCAGACTCAAAAAGAGTATGCGTGGATTTCTCTTCGTGCGTCACTCAAACGGAATAGACGCTGCCATGAGTGATATGTACCTTCAGCCCGGAGATATGGGTGTTGATTTTAAAGCTGACGGACGGAGATATATTGCTACTTATTCTAATGCTCCGTTGCAGGCCGAATACGAAGCTTTGGTAGACGAGTTTAAAGGTTCGGAAGCATATAAGAAGTACAAGCAGGCAAGCGACAAGGTTCAAAAAGAGTTCTTGGAAAAAAATAGTGCTTCTCCTAAGTTGCAAGCTCAGCAGTGTGAGGCTCTTTTTGCGGCTTTCGAATATATGTTGAACGAGAAAGGAAAAAGCAAGAGCGAAGCGATGACCTCTTTGTTGAACGATTACTCAGGTTGGCTGACTATAGAGCAGTTAGAGACATTGTGCAAACGTATGGACGCTTCGTTACAAGACTCTTATTATCTTACTATACTCCGTAATTATATAGCCAAAGAGCAGAAGGTGGCAACCGGCAAGCTGGCTATCAACTTTACCGCTAAAGACCTGAACGGAAAAGAACATTCACTTTCTGATTTCCAAGGGAAATACATATTCTTGGAGTTCAGCGCATCATGGTGCAGCTGGTGTAAGAAAGAGATTCCTTTCATCCGTAAGGCTTACGAAACGTTGAAAGATAAGAATATAGTTTTCATCACCCTCATGATGGACGATAAGCGAGAGAGATGGGTTAGCGATGTAGAGAAATACAATATAGAATGGCTCAACCTGTCCGATTTGAAGGGTATTCGCAACAGCGAAATAGCTAAAGATTATAACGTAAGCGCCATCCCCGCTTCGTTCGTGATTAATCCGGATGGCATTATCATCGACAGAGACCTTCGTGGAGAAAGAATCCTCTCTACCTTGAAAGAGTATCTGAAATAATCTGTTTTCAACAAAAAAAGGTTGTATGCGCAAAAACATACAACCTTATTTTTTTTTGCCATACCTTTCTGAGCCATGCGTAAAAAGACAAAAAAATATCCCACTTCAAATAAATGAAGCAGGATATTTGCGGTGCGTACGGGACTCGAACCCGTGACCCCATGCGTGACAGGCATGTATTCTAACCAACTGAACTAACGCACCATTATGTTTTTGTTTCGTTGCTTTCTCTCTCGATTGCGGTTGCAAAGGTACGACTATTTTTGAAACTACCAAATGTTTCATGTAACTTTTTTGCAGAAAAAATGAAAAAAGTTTTTCACGCATCGGTTGATATTGTGTTAATTTATTGAATCTCAGTTTATTTTGTGTTTCCACTTTTAAACGCCTTTTTTGAAAGAAATCTTCGTCAGTTCGTCGTTTTATCGCCCATGCGAGAAGAAATCTTGTTTTTCGCATGGGCGATAACTTGTAATTATTTTCTTTATTATTACTTAATTTCCAATTTCAGTACCTGTAGAGACGAATCTTTGAACAGATTTTCGGGAATATCTAAGCAAACAGCGTCTCCGTAGTTTTTGTAAGTGATGGGTTGCCCTGTCTCTAAGACCTTACAATCGCCGGTTCCGTTTACGGCTAATGTAAGTTGGCTGATAGGTTGCGCCATGAATATATACATATAATGTTTGCCTTCTACGGTCTTTTGCGATAGATATACTCCTTTAGGAGCATCTATGCGGATAGGTTGGGTGCCATATATCGCTTCATTGTTAGCCAACATCCAAGCTCCGATTTCGCGTAAGCGACGTACGGCAGGAATAGGCAAGGTTCCATCGCCCTTAGGACCGATGTTAAGCAAATAATTTCCGCCTCTCGAAGTACACTGCACCAAATATTCCACCATCTTGTCGGCCGATTTCCAATTAAAGTCTTTAGCGTGATATCCCCATGAATGTTGCATGGTGGCCGGCGATTGCCAAGGACGATCTAATATGCTGCTTGGATAAGCATTGTCGCCCATCTCCAGAAAGTCGATGTTTTCTCCCGGATTGCTGTAGCAGATTCGTCCGTTGATGAGGCATTTGTTGCTGTTCTTACGTATAAGGCGAATCAGCTCATCGCGGCGTTGAGGGGTGATGTGGTCATTATCTCCCCAAGTATCAAACCACAACAAGTCGGGATTAAATTTCACCAATAGTTCTTTTACTTGAGGCAATACCTTACGTTGCCAGTACTTCTCGAAATCGCTATCAGAGCGTCGCGGCTGTTCCCATTGTGTAAACGGAGCATCCGGATCTTCCCAGTCAAGCCAATGCGAGTAGTAGAAACCGTACTTCATGTCATGCTTCTTACAGGCATCTACTAACTGTTGTAGCAAGTCCTTTTTATATGGCGTGTGTGTGATGGTATATTTTGATACTTTTGAATCCCATAAAGCAAACCCTTCGTGATGCTTAGAAGTAATTACTATGTAGCGGATGCCGGCATTTTTCGCTTCGAGTACCCATTCTTCGGCATTATAGCCTGTAGGATTAAAGCGGTCTTTCAGTTTTTGGTATTCTTGCTTAGGTATTTCCAGCCGTGGGTGAATCCACTCCGCATACCAACTGTCGCCGTTCTTTAGTGACTTGTCGGGCAGTGTTCGTCCGTTGTAGCTGCCTTCCAGCATGGAGTATAAGCCCCAGTGAATGAACATTCCGAATTTGGCTTCACGAAACCATTCGGCTTTCGATGGATCGAGCGATAGTTCTGGGTTGCGCTGTGCGTGTAAAAGTTGCAACCCCAAGCAGAAGCAGAATAAAGTAATCAGTGTTTTTCTCATAAGTCTTTTGTTTAATGGATTGTACGTTTTGCAATATTCGTGATTTTTTTGAGAAGGGCAGCTATTATAAACAAGAAAAGACGTTAATTCGATATAATTATCAACACATTAAGTTGCCGATTATATCGAACTAACGTCTTTTTACAGTGGTGGTATTCTCTATCAATAGTTATTCTTCTTCACTTCGAAGTAAGCTTGCGGATGCAGACATGCCGGACAAACTTCGGGAGCTTCGGTGCCTACGTGCAGGTATCCGCAGTTGCGGCATTGCCATACCACTTCAGTATCTTTCTTGAATACTTTGCCCTCTTCTACATTCTTGGCCAGAGCTAAATATCTTTCTTCGTGTCCTCTTTCTGCCACAGCAATTTCGCGATACATCTTTGCGATTTCAGGAAAACCTTCCTCATCGGCTATGTCAGCAAATTTAGGATAATCCAGCGTCCACTCTTCCTTTTCGCCAGCAGCCGCCGCTTTAAGGTTCTCAAGTGTAGTGCCTATTTTTCCCGACGGATAAGAAGCGGTAATTTCTACCATGCCTCCTTCAAGCCATTTGAACATACGCTTAGCGTGTTCTTTTTCCTGGTCGGCAGTTTCGGTAAAGATAGCCGAAATCTGTTCGAAACCTTCTTTTTTAGCTGCGCTTGCAAAATAGTTGTAGCGCATTCTTGCTTGTGATTCACCTGCAAAAGAGATTCCCAAATTCTTTTCAGTTCTTGTTCCTTTAATACTTCTTCCCATAATCGTTAGTTATTTAGTCGGTTATACTTTTCTTTCGTTTTATTGTATCACAAATATAAGAATAATATTTTAAATTGTAATCATTACAAAATTGATTTTAAGAATTATTTTCATTTCATTTGTCTGAACTATACGTTTTTATATAGTATACCTATATTATATATAATGCGATTACAGTAGTATATTATATGGCTTTGCTTAGGCGTGAGATAAAAAATGAAGATTTGAAATGGGCTGATAGTTAGTGACAACAAGCGATTGGTCGCATTTCAATCATTGGCACAACCAGTCTATAATTTAAATTAGAAACTTTAGTAAAATATTATAAATGGAAATGAAATAGTATACCAATAATATTAAAAAGAGATTTGATATTAATTTAAAAGGCGATTACAAAAGAATAGAGTTGTGGGCATCATCAAAACAAAGAATACCAGTATACTATTTCATTTCCATCAGTAAGATGTATTAAATATTATTTTCCAGAAATGTCCGATACGGAATAAGAGCGAATAGGAGCGAAATATTCCACACCGTTCTTGTCCTTCAAGAATGTTTTGACTAGTATTTTGTCATTGTCCTTTACATTATTTAATACAACCTCACTATCCATGGGCATTACTTCAATTCGAGTTTCACCATACGAAATAATAGAATGTGTTACAGCTTCGTCGGAAATCGTCAATACACCTTTAACTGTGTGGTCATCCGATTTATAAATACTTTTAAAACAACGACTTCCTACAACTGGAATTTCCGAAATAGGATATTCTCTCATTTCACCAGCAAGAAACTCATCTATACAGTTCTCTACTGGCATATACACATCTTGTAATTTGAAATAAGAATCCTCAGCTACCTGTTCCAAAACAATCTCTTTCTCACCTGTCTTTACTTCTTGCATAGCTTCCTTTCCATCCACATTCTTATAATATACACGAGTTTTAACCACTTTTGAGGAAGATTGCTCTGAAAGTCCAATCAAAACTTGGTTCGAATTGTCAGCTTTGCGCCATACAGACTTCAAAGAAATGTTTGTCCTTAAATTCGCTTCATATTTCGCTCCATATACATCAACAATAATTTCACTTTTCAAAGAAGTATTACCTTCAGCATCCAACGTATATATTGAAAATGTATGAGTCTTCTCTTCTAAATTATTTAAGATACATTCCATTCTAACAGTGTCCTCATAAACTACATGAAGTTCTGCTAACAAAGAATTATTTTCTTCAATTCTACATTGAGTAACTAATTTCGGACAAACCAAATTCCAAGTTAATTTAGCTTGGTTATAACCTGAATAGCTTTTTATAGTAGTAGGCTTCACACGATAAATTATTTCGCCATCGGCGATATATTTCTTGTGTACATCTTCCATATTTTCACAGGACATAAAAAAGAACAGTCCTAATATTAAAACTATTATTTTCATAATTACCTTCTATATCGTTATTTTTTATTTTTTGAGTTTGCATATTCATCGCTTTTTGTTTAAAAATCAATCAAATATACAAACTCAAAAGTCATTTATCTCAATTTATTTCTTACTTGGACTACCAAATATCTGAACTTCAGAAAAGGTTCCCAATGACGTTCCGAAAGATTCTAAACTACGGATTCGTATATAACGTACGGCAGGAGCATCCAATGGGAAAATAAATTCATGCCCCTTATTATGCGCTAAATCAAAATCTTCTTCTGTCATGTTCTCTCTTCCTATATTATTAGGTAAACCTGAAGGTTTTACTATCGGACAAGTGGCCAATAATTTCCAACCACTCATATCAACAGTAGGAGTTTCATCAGCAGTACCATAGACTTCATACAAACTACCATTACCGCCTGAATAGTAATGACCATAATTATTAAATGGCCATGAATATTGCCAAAAGACTATTCGACTAAGTTTAATAGGTTGTTTATCAATTGCAAAAGAGATGTGCCATGGTACAATACTATTGTTAGTGACGTTGTCTTCAAAACGATTATCACACATCATATATAATCTTCCCATATCACCTGTCGGAACATTGGATGTAAAAGCGTGTTCTAAAAAGACAATATCTTGAGCGTCAATTTTAGCTTCATACATAGGTGTTAAAATGTCAGTACGAATATTCGAATAATTATTCCATTTATCTCTGAGTTGTACAGAGAACTCACTTTCAACATCATCTAATCCACGGACTGAATAATTTCCTGCCTTTTGAGATGTGTAATAAGAATCAATCAAATCCCATTCACCTTCTTTATTTTTCATACTAATAAAAACAGCAAGTTCTGCTTCCGTAGGATTATCCCATTGTAAATTTACCCCACCAAAATCAGCTTGAACTTTAAGAGTATTGAAAACTGAAGTTATAGGAGGAGTATCAGGAGTAATCTTTAAAAAATAAGGTTCCGAACAATTACCAGATATATCAACACTTGTCAAGGTGATATCATATTCCTGAACTTCTGCAAATCCTTCTATAATTAATGTTCTTGTATTACGAGAAGCATTTGTTATTACCTCCTTACCGTTTGGTAACATATATCGTGCTTGAACATACAATAAATCTATATCTTCGGGAAGATCATATGTTATCTTTGCACCGCCCGGTATTGGTGTGACATTTACATTTTCCACTTGTCCCGGAGCATCCGTATCAATCACTTCTGGTCCTCTTTTCACATCCTCACAAGCAGAAAGGATAATCAATGCAATAAAAAAATATATATATTTCATAAAGTCATAATTTTTATAATTACCAACCTATTGTTTGTACCAAATTAGGATTTTTATCTAATAGTGAAACAGACAAAGGCCACAGATAATCTTTAGCTGTAAATTTCTGAGTAGCCAATACCGTTTCACGATAATAATCTTCTGGAATCTTTGATGTTATATTCCAACCCGTTACAGGCTGTGAATAATAATCAGCTGCAAGTAACCAACGGCGTAAATCCCAAAACCGATGTCCTTCTAAAGAAAGTTCTATTAAGCGTTCGCGACGAATAATATCACGCATGCCTTCCTTAGTATCAGGTTTTGTAGGATTTATAGAATATTTACTCCAGCTTTCTTTCACACCTTTCAACCCGGCACGTTCACGAACTTTATCGATGTAGAAATATACTTCTTCTGATGGTGTAGTCTGAGATTCATTCAGTGATTCCGCATACAATAGATATAAATCAGCTAAGCGTAAAATCGGATAAGCGTAAGCTTTAGCACTATAAGTGTTTTTGCCGACTTGAGCAGATTCCATATTAACTAGTTTTTTAGGCCAATATCCTGTTATACAAGCATTATCTCCAGGAGACATATTAGCTGTCTGAAGATAAAGTCCTTGTAATGTATATGGATTATTATCAGTCTTTCCATTTCCATACCATACACCGCGATCAAATCCTAACGATGCATAAAAACGAGGTTCACGATCAAAATTTAGCTCAGCTGTAGTTCCTCGGATTACCCCTTCTTCATCAGAAACGGCTGTTCTTAATGTCTCAACGTTTTTCCCCTTCCACAGCGGATCTTCTTCCATAGGAATGCCTCGTGAAGTATAATATTGTTTAACTACTTTCATATTAACACCCAATACCTGAAAAATATGAATTCCACCAGAATCAGCATTAGGATCTAAGAATGCTTGAACGTATTTCTGAATAGCACCAGGTTCTTTAACGGATCCCCAAATTAATTCATCACACCAGTTATGATCGGTAACACTACCACGAATAGTACGTTCCATCTTAGCTGCTTCAGAAATCTCACTTAGCGTAGTATATTTATATAGTTGCATTCCTGCCTCATTTACACACAAATCTATTGCTTCTTTACATGCCTTTGCAGCTCTTTCCCATTTTGAAGGATTGGCTGGTCCAAAAAGAGCTTCACCATCTTTATTGCGAAAATCAGCATAATAAGAATTTCCATTAAACTGAGGTGAAGCTGAAGTTACTAATACTTTTGCCTTCAGAGCCAAAGCAATAGGACGGGTTATACGTCCCAAATCTTCGATTCTATTATTAACAATTATAGGTAAATCCTGTGCAGCTTCATCCAACAACTGAACTACATAATCAACACAATCGTCCCAAGTATTTCGTTTCATACGTACAGTTTCAGAATCAGCATCTATTGATATATTTTCTTTCACTAAAGGAATCGGTCCATACATACGCATTAAGTAAAAGTGACAATATGCTTTGATTACCTTTGCTTCTGCAATCCATTGGCGACAACGCCAATCATCCAAAGCAGGCACACTGACAACACGTTCCATGAATGTATTACATTGTCTGATGGTTTTCCATAATCCCCACTCATAGATATTAAGATAAGGAGAATTCGTATTCTGATCACCACGAGCTATCATCCAAGGAAGATACATGTTGGGGAACGATGGATATTTTATAAATCCTTCCCACGACCAAAACTCATCTCCAGAAAGAAAGCTAGGGTTGTTCTGTATATTATTTTCAGAAGGCAAACCATTATAACATGTAAATAGATAATTCCTTGCTGTTACATCATTTGCAAAAGAATGATCGAGTGTTGCAACATTATCAGGAATAACATCCAAATAGTTACATCCTTGTAACAATACTCCCAAACATATAATTGATAAAAATTTTTTCATCTTATTGTAAAATTTTCAAATGATTAAAATGAAAGCTGTAATCCGATATTGTATGTTTTTTGAATAGGATATCCTAATCCATTACCAGCCATTTCAGGATCCCAAAGCTTAAATTTGCTAAATGTTAGCAAGTTGGTACCACTCAAATATAATCGTAAATTAGATACGTAGATTTTCCTCATCCACTTCTCTGGAAGTGTATATCCTAATTCCACCTGTTTCAAGCGAATAAAACTACCGTTCCGCATAAACCAGGTACTAGTGCGGTTATTATTATCAACCAGAGTATTTGATAAACGAGGCCACAGCGCATAAGGGTTTTGATTTGTTTCAGACCAGTGATTGTCTGCATAAATACGCAAAAGTGCATTATTGCTTACCCAGTTAGGATCTCCATCAGTATCAATAAAAGGAGCAGTCTGCCATTGATCAATCCAAAACGATTCACGTCCCAAACCTTGGAAGAAGAAAGAGAAATCAATACCTTTCCATCCAGCTGAAAGTCCAAAACCATAAACAATCTCCGGTGAAGTAGGCAGACCGATAGGTACCTGGTCATTTTCATTGATTATTCCATCTCTATTAATATCTCGATACTTTATATCACCTGGCATATATTCTCCAAATTGTTTAGGTGAATTGTCAATATCTGCCTGATCTATAAACAGACGTTCCCCAATATACCCCCACGTCTGAGCTAATGAATGACCAACATGTGAACGCCATGGAGCATCTGAATAAGCAGGCTCCTCATATTTCCGAAATTCACTAGTTGAATACGTAAAATTAAAGCGGCCAGTCAACCAGAATCCGTTGTTAAAATACTTATTATAATCCATTGACATGTCAAAACCATGAGCAAAAGCTTCGCCAATATTAGCTCTAACAGCAGCTTCCAAACCTATTTCTGGAACAATCGCAGCTCGGTCCATTAAAATCTTACTACGATTTTCTCTAAAATACTCAGCCTGAATATTCAAATCATTCATAATGGTTGCTTCAATACCCAAATTCAACTTCTTAGCAATCTCCCAAGTGATATTGTCATTAGCATAACGTAAAATAGTAGTTATAGGACGATTCAAAGGTTGATCAAAATTTAAGCCAAAGCCAGGTGCTGAAGATTTGCCCTGTTCTACTTGACTCAAATAGAAGAAACGATCGTCTGGAGAACCAATAGCGTCATTACCTACCATACCGTAAGTTCCCTTCAATTTAAGTTGAGTAACAACTTTAGATAATGGTTTAAAGAATTTTTCATTAGAAACCATCCAGCCCAAACCTACTGATGGGAAAAATCCAAAACGATGATTTTTGGAGAAACGTTCAGAACCGTTGTAACCAAAATTACCTTCTATAAAATAACGGCCGTCATAACCATATGTGAAACGTCCTGCCAAACCCAAATTTCGATAAGGTAATGATTTTATCAGATTGCCCGCATTACCTGTCAAGGAAGTCTTCATGGTATAAACCAACAATCCTCCTACATCATGTTTTTCGTTGAAAGTACGATTGTATTCGGCTGTAGTCTCTAAATAGAAACTTGAATCGACAATTTTAGCACCTTCATTATAATTCAGCCATTCTGTCGCCGAATTTTCATTGACATTTCTTAATGTATAAGTCTGTGTTTTTCTGTCATAACGATCTATAATATAAAAATATGGATTGTAGGCGCGTGTAACATCAAAATATGAATTTCGTTGTGTATTGGCCATAATTCTTAGATTCAATCCTTTTGTCAAGAAATCTAAATTCTGCTTAATCTCAGCCTGAGCTACAACAATTGTTTTCGAATATTCCTTATATCCTTTTACCATATCGGCATAAGGATTGACATAGTTCGCAGTAGGAGTATTGCCAAATAATATATGCTTAGCTTGCATATTTTTTTCATCTGGCTGATAATAAGCCGGATAAAGAACAGGGTTTGCTCTCATGACTTTTTTAAACATCCCTTCACCTCCATCAATCGGACCGCTATAATCATCAAAATCAGCATTAACACGAATAGCCATTTCTGTTGTTTTAGTCAGGTTTAGGTTTATATTAGAGCGAACACCTATTCTATTTAACGTGAGTTCGAAATAAGAATAAA